>Ga0075011_10001071_pt1 | contig 14677 bp, 8 predicted proteins | sample TARM_MetaG_T_14_FD_72354 | JGI IMG/M metagenome (GOLD analysis project Ga0075011, IMG submission 72354) | Freshwater microbial communities from Pennsylvania, USA, analyzing microbe dynamics in response to fracking - TARM_MetaG_T_14 | ecosystem: Environmental > Aquatic > Freshwater > River...
CGATGTTCATGTTGACGATCTTGTCGCCCTTATTGCCGTAGGCCTTCTTGATGGCCTTCTTGAGCAGAGCCACGGCCTCCTCGAAGGGCATGACGTTGGCAAGCTTGAAGAAGGCGGTCTGCATGACCATGTTGATACGGTTTCCAAGGCCCACTGCCGTAGCGATCTTGACCGCGTCGATGGTGTAGAACTTGAGACCCTTCTTGGCGATGTTGCGGCGCATGGAGACGGGCAGTTCCTTTTCCATGTCCTCGGCGGTCCAGCTGGAGTTCAGGACGAAGGTGCCGCCGTCCTTGATGCCTTCCAGAACGTCATATGTGTGCACGTAGCTGGACTTGTGACAGGCGATGTAGTCGGCCGCGTTGACCAGGTAGGTGGACTGGATGGGCTCCTTGCCGAAACGCAGGTGGGATACCGTGATGCCGCCGGACTTCTTGGAGTCGTAGGCAAAGTACCCCTGGGCGTACATGTCGGTGTTGTCGCCGATGATCTTGATGGCTTCCTTGTTCGCGCCGACAGTGCCGTCGGAGCCAAGGCCCCAGAACTTGCACTGCACGGTGCCGGCCGGGGTGGTGTCGGCAAAGGCCGGGACGTCGAGGGAGGTGTGGGTGATGTCGTCCTCGATGCCCACGTTGAAGTGATGCTTGGGCTGGGCGACCATCATATTGTCGAACACGGCCTTGACCATGGCCGGGGTGAATTCCTTGGAACCCAGGCCGTAGCGACCGGCGACGATCTCGGGCATTTCGCCGCGCTCCATGTAAGCGGTGCAGATGTCCTTGTACAAGGGATCGCCCTTGGCACCGGGTTCCTTGGTACGGTCAAGGACCGTAATGGCGGAAGCCGTGGCGGGCAGGACCTGCAGGAAAAACTCGGGCACGAAGGGACGGTACAGACGGACCTTGACCAGACCGACCTTCTCGCCCTTGGCCAGCAGGTGACGCACAACCTCTTCGATGGTCTCGCAACCTGAGCCCATGGCCACGATGACGCGCTCGGCCTGGGGATGGCCGACATAGTCGAAGGGCTTGTAAGAGCGACCGGTGATGGAGGCGACCTTCTTCATCTGCTCGACGACGATGGAAGGAATCTGATCGTAGTAAACGTTGGAGGCTTCGCGGCCCTGGTAATATATGTCCGGATTCTGAGCGGTACCGCGGATGTGCGGGCTGGTCGGGCTCATGGCGCGGCTGCGGAACTCGGCGATGGCTTCGTAATTGACGATTTTCTTGATGTCTTCGTAGTCGATGACCTCGATCTTCTGCACTTCATGGGAGGTGCGGAAACCGTCGAAGAAATGCAGGAAGGGGATGCTCGATTCGATGGAAGCGAGGTGGGAGACCAGGGACAGGTCCATGCACTCCTGCACAGAGCTGGAGGCCAGCATGGCGAAGCCGGTCTGGCGACAGGCCATGACATCCTGGTGGTCACCGAAGATGGACAGCGCGTGGGCGGCAATGGCGCGCGCGCTGACATGGAAGACGCCGGGCAGCAGTTCGCCGGAGATCTTGTACATGTTGGGGATCATCAGCAGGAGGCCCTGGGAGGCCGTGAAGGTGGAGGTCAGCGCGCCACCGGCCAGGGAGCCGTGCACAGCGCCCGCGGCGCCCGCCTCGGACTGCATCTGGCGGACCAGGACCTTCTGGTCGAAAATATTAAGGCGCCCCTGCGCAGCCCATTCATCGGCGATCTCTCCCATGGTGGAGGACGGGGTGATCGGATAAATTGCGGCCGTGTCGCTCAACGCATAGGCGATATGCGTGACGGCGGTATTTCCATCCATGGTTTTCATATTTTTAGCCATGTATCTTCTCCTCAAAGCCAAGTTGTTGTTGTCAAGCGAGTTGTTACGCTTCCGCAAGCATGGCTCGCTTAAACAAGTTTTGTGCCACTGAAAATTTACTTCCTAACAAACTGAAATAAAAGAATATCACAAGACGCCATTCATTTTCTTCACAGCCTCCCTTCCGGTTTGTCTGAAAAACAAGACAATATATGATTGATTCCGCTGATAGCACAGTAGTTCGGGAATGCAAACAAACAACTTCATTCCGGTTAACGCGCGCATTCGGCTGGTTAATGGTCATACAACCATTCACGGACGCCTGTCCGATTTTTCGGACAAAGATGATGATGGCAGCTTCGGCACGAACTCCAGCACATGACTCCACCGCCGGAATCCACGGAAAAAGTCACTCTGGATACACAACCGCCATCACTCGACCCGCCAAAACACCCGAACCTGTCCGATTATTCGGACACACGTCAATTCGGACCATGTAATACAATTTGGTTGACTAAACAACCATTTTTCTTCAATCAGCCTCCGAACGATTCAAAACCCGCAGACGAACGGTGATGCTCATCCGCCTTCCGGCCTCGCGCGGGCACTTTGAAACACCGTAAGCGTGATCCGGAAATTTCAAATTTGCACAATTCGTATCATCATGACGCGACCGGTGTTTCAATTTTGCACATCGGACACGCTGAGACATCGTGCACGGCTTAATCCCGAAGGCAGGCAGAGCAAGGCTCAACTAGCTGAAAAAACAATCTTTATACTGAACCATATCTTTCAGCAAAACGATTATCTGGAAGAGTTGGCAACAAATTTGCACAAAAATAAACCAAGCAGCTTGCCACAAAGGGTAAAACTGCATTATATAGAGTTATTGGGAGGTGTAACATGAAAGGAAAAAGTATCACTAAAAACGGCGTGATCCGGGGATTGTCGCAAAACGAAACGATGCAGTTGTCGCAACTGCTCACCTCGATGCAAAAGCAGCGCATCAACGACGGCGACAGCGTCCTGGTAAAGACGGAATATATTGTTGATTCCTGGAAGGAATACTGGCTTGGAAAGGAGCAGGAAGAAGAATATTAGGCTTCAATATCATGCTTTTTGAGCATGGCGTACAGGTGCGACCTCGACAACCCTGACACGCTGAGCATCTTCTGAATATCCTTGCCGTGGCTGCCCACGAGCCTTTGCAGGTATTCCCTTTCCTTGGACATTTTAAAATCTTTTAACGTGGGCAGGGCCTCCTCCACTTCCATCTGCGCTTCCTCCGGCCCCGCCTCTGCCTTTCCCTCCCCCAACATGGTCTTGGCGACCCGAATGCGCACCGCCTGAGGCAGGTGTTGGGCATAGACCGTTTTCTCCGCCCCCGAATGCACAAAGGCCTGCTCGATGGTGTTGAAGAGTTCGCGCACATTGCCCGGCCAGTCATAGCGCCGAAGCATGCTCTCCAAAACCGGATCCATTTCCTTGATCGGGATGTTCCGTTGCCTGCACAGCTTGTCGATGTGATAACGCGCGAGGATAAGGACGTCGTCCTCGCGCTCGCGCAGGGCAGGCAGGTGCAACTGGATGGTATTGATGCGGTAATACAGGTCCTGCCGGAGCTCTCCGGACTTGACCATGGCGGCGAGATCACGGTTCGTGGCCGAAATGAGCCTGAAATCGCTCTCTAATTCCTGATTCGACCCCACCGGCCTGAACCTGCGCTCCTGCAGCACGCGTAAAAAGGTTTTTTGCGCCGAAAGGGGAAGTTCGCCGATCTCATCCAGAAAAAGCGTGCCCTGATCCGCAATCTTGACGAGTCCGACCCGGTCCCGCGCCGCGCCCGTGAACGCGCCTTTGGTATGCCCGAAAAGGATGCTCTCCAGCAGGGATTCGGTCAGCGAAGCGCAGTCCACCACGACGAACGCGCGCGAGGAGCGCAGGCTGTTGCGATGGATGGTGCGGGCCAGCAGTTCCTTGCCCGTCCCGGTTTCCCCGGTGAGCAGCACGGTGGAATCGGACCCGCCGGCCTGGGCGATGCGCTCGTAGCATTGCCGCATGACGCTGCTCTCGCCCACCACGTCCTTGAGGTCCAGGGACATGGCTTGCCCGCTGGCCTTTTTCTCCCGACGATAAGCCAGGGCACGATTCAAAGTCTCTTTGATCTGCTTGATGGGGGAAGGCTTGACCAGATAGTCCCAGACCCCGCCCTGAATAGCCAGTTCCGCGCCCTCGGGATCGCCCTGGCCCGTGAGCACGATCACGTCAGGCGGACTGGTCTGATTGCGGATCTGTCCCAGCGCCTGCAGGCCATTGCCGTCGGGCAGTCGCACATCGAGAAAGACGAGATCGAACTCCATTTGACCCAGGCGCTCCAGCCCGTCTTTCAAGGTATGGGCCGCAAGGCACTCATGCCCCAGACGCAGATTAAGGCTCTGCAAGGTTTCGCAAACCTGCGGGTCATCGTCTATAATGAGAATCCTTGCCATCAGACTTCCTTGTCCAGAACATCGCGGATGGCTCTTCCGAGCATGTCCTTGTTGTAGGGTTTGCTGAGAAATAGTTTCACGTTACCGGCCGGGTCCAGGAACTCCTGGGCCTGCTTCCTTCCGGAGACCATGATCACCGGCAGTTCGGGCCTGCACTCCCGCAGAAGCCCCGCGACATCGAAACCGTTCATGCCCGGCATGTCATAGTCCGTGATGACCAGATCAAGTGGCGGGCCCTCCCCGCAAATGACGGAGACGGCCTCGGCGGGATTTTGAAAGGAGCGCACCGTATAGCCCAGTTGTTCGAGCACCCGGGGAATGAGCGTCAGCTGGTCCTCGTCGTCCTCGATGAAAGCCAGATGCTCGCTGCCGGTGGCGGTCGGGCTCACGCACTCGCCAGGCAGGAGGCAGAGTTCGTTCATGGTCGGCAGCAGGACGTCGAAGCGCGTCAATCCGGGCGCGCTGGCGAGCCGAATCTCTCCCCCGTGGTTGCGCACGATGCCGTGCACCACGGCCAGGCCAAGGCCGGTGCCCTCGCCCTTGCCCTTGGTGGTGAAAAACGGGTCGTAGATCTTGTCCTGAATATCCTCGTCAATGCCGGGCCCGTCATCTTCGATGGTCAGCCGACTGTAGACGCCCGGAACGAGATTGCCCAATTGCGCGTCATCGCGGTCAAGCACCATCCGTCCCAGACGGATGGTGATGCGCCCTCCGCGCTCGCCCAGGGCCTGAAACGCGTTGGTCGCCAGGTTCATCACGATCTGGTGGACCTGGGTCGGATCGGCCAGGCACATGTGCAGATCTTCCTCGATGGTCGAAGACACGGAGATGTTGCGCGGCATGGACACGCGGATCAGGGTCACGGCTTCGGCGACGACCTCGCGCAGATCGGTGGGCACGAACCCCTCCTGCGTCGGGCGGCTGAACGTCAGAATCTGCTTGATGAGGCCGCTGCCGCGCACCGCGGCCTTGAGGCTGCGTTCCAGATCTCTCCAGACCAGGCTGTCATCCGGGATGTCCTCCATGGCAAGCTCGGTCGAATTCATGATCGATGTCAATATGTTATTAAAATCATGGGCAATTCCCCCGGCCAAAGTGCCGATGGCCTCCATCTTCTGCGACTGCAGTAACTGCTTCTCCAGGTTCATGGTCTGGGTAATGTCCTCGGCGGTGCTCAGAATGCCGACCACCTCGCCGTGCGGACCGTGCAGAGGGACCTTGTTGACCAGCAGCCACATGGCCTCGCCCGCCGCGTTTCTGGTTTCCAGACGCAGGCGGTAACAGGGCTCGTTGGACAGGAACACCTGGGCATCCAGGCGGCTTATCTCCTCGACCTCGTGGGCATTATGAACAATCTCCCCGTATGTCTTGCCCAAAATGGCCGACATCTCCGTCTCGCCGACATAGGTCAGAAAATTGCGGTTGGCGCCGAGAATATGAAAACGCCGGTCTTTCCAATGCACAAGCTGCGGGATCGTATCGAGCACAAGCTGCAGCATGGATTCGGAGGCCGCCAGGGCCAGTTCCGCCGCCTTGCGATCCGTGATGTCTTCCACGAACCCTTCGAAATGGCTGAACTCGTCACCCGCGCCGCGCACTCCCCGCGCATTGAGGTTGGCGGTAATGACCGCCCCTTCGCGAGTGCGGAACAGGACTTCAAATTCGATGCTGCCCCTGGTTTTGTGGTACATTTCCACGACCCGCTCACGGTCGCTCTGCTGATAGTACAGAGTCGAGATGTTCGGATTGGTTTCGATGAGCTCCTCAGGGCCGGCATACCCAAGCATCCTCGCCAGGGCCGGATTGGCCACGATCCACGAGCCGTCGGGCGTGGTCTGAAAAATTCCCAAGGCCGAGTTCTCGAAAATGGTGCGGTATTTTTCTTCCGCCGCGCGCAGATTGTCTTCGGCCTGCTTGCGGTCGGAAATGTCGTAAATGACGCCGACGATACCCGCGTTCTCCCCTAGGGCGTCGGCATAGGTGGCCTTGTGCAGCACGGTGGGACGCATCGATCCGTCGCGATGCGATATCCGGGTTTCATAAGAATCCATGCGCCGGTCAAGCAAAGGAGTGAAGCGCTCGTCGAATCGCCCGGACTTGATGGTCCGCAGATCTTCGTCCGAATCCCAGCCCAGGCCGAACCATTGCCCGAATGCGCGGTTGATTCCGGCGATGGCCCCGCTTCGCTCGGTAAAGTAGATAGGCAGCGGCAGGGTGTCCATGAGAGTGCGCAGAAAGGACAGCTGGTTCTTGATGCGGATCTCGATCTGCTTGCGCTCCCATATGTTGATGACCAGAATGACCAGCACCATGGACAGGATGAGCAAGCTGATGATGATGGTCCAGAACTGATGCCTGTTGATGGAGTAGAAAGGGGATGGCCCATTGACCACGATGCTGTCCGGCGGGAGCAGCTTCTGGTTGATGCCGAGCTGCATGAGCACCTGATAGTCGAACTTGGGAGGCTCCTCAGGGCTTGAAATGACCGGAATCGAAGCGGGCGACTCTCCGGCCAGCACGCGCAGGCCCATTTCGGCCACGGCGCGGCCATGGGCGTAGCCGCTGACCATTTTTCCTCCCACCAGGCCGTGACCAAGCAGGAACTCCCAGGCCCCGTAGAGAGGCACTCCCGTTGTGCGCCAGACAATCTGCAGCAGATCCTGAGCGGAATATACGCCTTCGCCGACATCCTTATAGAAGGGGATGAAAAAGAAAATACTGTCCCCGGAAGCGGACTGAACCTTGCCGATAAGTTCTTCGAGGGTGAATTCGTCCAGGAACTCGACCTGCATGTCCCTCGGCAGTTCCGGAACGCGCGCGCGGACCTGGTTGGCGATGGCCACGCCGGTCAGGCTTTGGTCGCCGATGACCACAAGCCGTTTCTTGCCCGGATGAAATCGCATGGCCATGGTGATATTCTCCAGGACATCGAATTCCTCGAGGATGCCGGTCATGCGATCCCGCATGGGCACGGCCTCCGGGGCCACATCGTTCACGCCACTAAAGACGACAGGCACATTGGGAAAGAGCTGTGCCCCGTGCTGATTTATGAAATCATAAGCGTGATTATCGGAGACAACGATCAGATCGAAATCAGTGCTGCGAAATTTATATTTGTAATAATCAAAAAGTATACTTGAAAGCTTTTCATCTTCGTATCTTTTTGAATCCATGTATTCTACCTGAAGATAGATATTCTTGCCGCTTTTTTGAAATGTTTCTCGAATTCCCTCAAATATATTATCAGACCATGCATAGCCATTATTGTAAGAATTCAAATACAAAACGTTTATCTTCTGCTCTACTGCCGCATGAGCTGGAGAGAATAAATTTAGAACAAGAAAAAAAACGGCTATGCTTCGCACAAAATCTCCATGCTTAGGTCACTGCAAAAAATCGTTATCTTCAAAAATGGGGAGCCTTGATTTTTTAGATCTCTTGAAACATTGGATTCCCGCCTTCGCGGGAATGACATTTAGAAAAAATTACGTCTTCTGCAGTTTACTCCGCCACAGAATACCAACCACGTGGTTTCCCGCCTTCGCGGAAATTGCGCTCAGGCCCTCTCGCGACTTTTGCAGTGGTCTCTTTTAACGCAGCCGCGTGATTTCTTGCAGCAACTCCATATAGCTGGCGCCAAGGGCTGGGATCGTCCCGTTCCCTGTAAACCAGGGATCGGGACGGTCCCAGGGCCGAAAGCCTTATTTCATCCCGTTGACATGCTTCAGGGCGACAAAAAGCCCCTGCGTACCCATGTTCTCGAGCCCCTGGGCCATGGCCGCTACGTAAAGTTGCTCAACGAGGGCCAGACCCGGCAGGGCGATGCCCATCTTCCTGGCTTCGGCAAGGGCAATGCCCATGTCCTTCACAAAGTGCTTGATGAAAAAGCCCGGATCGTAGTCATCTTTGGCGATCTTGCGCCCCAGATTGTTGATGGACCAGGACCCGGCCGCGCCGCTGCCGATAACGTCGATTACCGCATCCACATCCAGGCCGGATTTCACGGCGTACAGCAGGGACTCCACCACCCCGACCATGGTCCCGGCGATGAGAATCTGGTTGCTCATCTTGGTGTGCTGCCCGGCTCCAGGGCCGCCCATGAGCCGGATAGTCTTGCCCATCTTTTCGAACAGCGGCATGGTCCGGTCAAAAGGCTCCTGCTCGCCGCCGACCATGATGGCCAGGGCCGCATTTTTCGCCCCGAGATCGCCTCCGGACACAGGAGCGTCCAGGGCGGCCAGCCCACGCGCTGCCGCCGCACGGTGAATCTCCACGGCCAGGGCCGGCTCCGAGGTGGTCATATCCACAAGCACAGTGCCCGGCGCGGCGCTGTCCACAATGCCGCCCTCGCCCAAATACACCGACCGCACATCCGCAGGAAACCCCACGATGGTGAATACGAAATCAGACCCCGCAGCCACCTCGCCCGGAGTTTCACACCACTGCGCTCCAGCGGCAAGGATGCTCTCCGCGGAAGCCTTGGTGCGCGTATAAACCTTGACCTCATGCCCTGCCGCCAACAGATGGCCACACATGGACCGCCCCATGACCCCGATTCCGACCCAGCCTATTTTGCTCATGATACCTCCACAAATACAGTTCAAGATCAGTGCCAATCCGCAATGCGATGTCGCGGATACAATCCAAGATAAATGCCAATCCGCAATGAGATTTAACTGCCAGATCCAGGCCCGCTTGGGCCATCCGGCAGCGAAATACATAATAAAAACTACAATTTCAGTACATTATAAAAATATTTGCCAAATATTCGAAATCTGCTTATAAAGAAGGATTACTTCGGATTCAAATCAGACCACACGAGGTTGCCATGATCTGCCAGAAATGCGGAAGCGAAAGTGTCATCGAGGAAACCATCTCCTATCAGATGGAATGCCGTAACCACTTGTTTTGCTTCGAGGATGTTCCAGCCCCAAAATGTTCCGAATGCGGACATTTCATTATAACCCAAGACGCCATGGGCATCATGCTCGCCAAGATCGAACAGTTGTCGCAAAAGGCCACCATCTCCTATCATCGCTGCAGATGGCCCAAGTCGCAGATCTTAGAAGAACAGTCCGCGCAGGATGTCGAAATCCAGGTGGCCGCCGAACTGGTGGAAACCATCAACAAAAGCTCACGCAAATAATCCCTGCCTGATCCTTTAAAAGCCGCCATGCGGCTTTTTTTTTGAATCCGCGCCCGCCCGGAGTCAAATCGACCCGTAGCCCGAAACAGCCCTGCCCCGCCCGTCCATGACGCACCCGTCTCTTGCCGCAACCAAGGCAGCGGGTTCGCCATGGACTGAAAATGTCATCCCTGACCCAAGCCGATGCGCACGCTTCATTCATCCGTTGCGATGCGTTGCCCAAATTTGAACCGTATTGCTTTACGTATAAAAAACAATTACAATTTTTACATTAAAATACCAGATAATCGGTATTAAAATTGCGGGTAAATCTATTTAATTGTCCCTACAGTCAATTCACTGGGTGGTCGTGTTTAATCGTTTGAGAAACTTGAAACGGCGCGAACACATGCGGTGTCAGGGCTCGAAGCATGCGCCGGAGTTGACGGAAAAAAATCAAATCACAGGATCAACCCACCACAAATAAAGAGAATCCGCATGACAAAAAAAAGAATCCTGCTGGTCGAAGACGACAACCTGCTTCGATTGGGCCTCAAATCCATGATCGACATGCACGGCCTGTACGTGGTCGATGATGACGTCGCCAACGGGCGGGACGCGTTAAGGTCGTTTCGCATGAAAAAACAGGAGATTGTCCTGCTGGATCTGCGCCTGCCCGACATTCCCGGAACGGAAGTGCTCCAGAAAATCAGGGAAATCGAACCGAACGCCAAAGTCATCGTACTCACGGCCAGCGATGACAACGACTTCATCTTCGAGGCGCTGGAGCACGGTGCCAACGCCTATGTCCTGAAGGGATCAAACCCCGACGAACTCTTCCTGGCCATAGCCTACGCAATGGATGACGATCTTTTCATAAGCCCCCACCTGGCCAAGATCATCGTCAAGGACTACCTTTTGGTGAACAGGCAACGCAAGGCCCTGCCGCCGATGCAGAACCTGACCACTCGCGAAAAAGAGATCGTCAGACTTATCATCGACGGCAAGAAGAGCAAGCAGATTGCCGAGTCCCTCTTCATCAGCATCAAGACGGTGGACAAGCACCGGTCCAACATTCTCGGCAAGCTCGGCATAAACAGCTGCAACGAATTGCGGCACGGAAGCCTTTTTTTGTCGGACGCGGATGACGACAAGCACTAAAACAGGAAAGAAATCCTCCCGTATGATCTGCGGGAATCGCGCACAAAAAGGTGTACCGGATGCACAAAAAGAACGCGGCCTGCGACCGAAAAACGGTCCTTGTGGTCGATGATGACGAAATATGCCGATGCGTCGCCGCAGAAATCCTGGCCAATCTCGGCATAGAGGTTCACCTCGCCCCTGACGCGGAGCACGCCGTGCGTCTGGCAAAAGCGAACACCTACGACCTGCTCCTGCTCGACCTGCACATGCCCGCCGTGAGTGGCCTGGAGTTGGCCGCAACACTGCTGGAAAAGGGACTCGCCACTGAAGACAGAATATTTCTGCTCACCGGCGAGGAACCGGACGCCGCCATGAAAAAAATGCAACCCGGCCTTGCCCTGCCCATGCTCCGCAAGCCGCTGGAACGCTCCCGGATCGAATCGTTTTTTTCCGGACAGTTCGCCCCAACGCCTTCCTCGAACACGGACGTTCACGAAACTGCGCGAATCGAAGGCTTTGACATTCCCCGCGCCCTGGCAAACTTCATGGGCTACGAATCCGCCTATTTCAACATCCTGCGCGAATTCCCCGATTACGGAGCACAATTCATCTGCGAATACGAATCGTACCTGAATACCAAAAATTTCAAGGAATGCAGACGGCTGGCACACAGCATCAAAGGCTCTTCGCTCATGATCGGGGCCACGGAATTAAACATGCTGGCCACAGAACTCGAAACGGCCTGTTTGATTTCGCCTGAAACGGACCTCATCAACCGCGCATTCAAGGCAATCGAAAGAAAAATTCTCGAAACATCGGAAAACGTCAAAAAACACTTCCAGCTCATCGACAATGCGTAAGCGGCGTCGCGTGACATCTAAGCCGGAAACCTGCCCCCCCTATACTCAACGGGGTCCCGGCAATCTCGGTGATCCAACCCGTCGCATCCGATCTCATTTTTCCAGTGGAAAAAGACGCGCCCCAGCGCAATGATCCTCCAGGCGCAGTCCCATGTCCGCCAACTCGGTCCGCAGAGTATCGGCCAGGACATAATCCTTTGCCTTGCGGGCCTCCTCCCGCCGTCTGATCAACTCGACGGCCTCCTGCGGCCAGTCCCGCACTGGCAGAGGCAGACGTGCATGATCCAGAAAACCCAGTACCCGGTCGCAGGCCAAAAGCTGTTCGGCCACCAAGGCTGCCTCGGCGACGCTCAGCTTTCCGGCCCGGGCGTTGATGGTCTTGGCAAAGGCAAAGAGCACCGGCCAGAAATGGGCCAGATCGAGATTGTCATCAAGGGCCGAGGCAAAGGCCGTCTTGAGGTCGTAGATGCCCTGCTCAAGCTCTGCCGCAACGCCTTCGCCGGTTCCGCCCAGGGAAGCCGAAACATAGGCGTCCTGCAGGCGGTTCTGGTTCTTGGCCCACATGACCAGGCTTTCCGGAGAACTGGCCAGGGACTTCAGGTACGAAGCTGAGAGAAACCACAGACGCAGGGCGGCTCCGGAACCGGCCATCTCAAGCGCCTCGGGCAGGGAAGGCACATCCTCTCCCTGATCGCGCGGGGTCACGGGCTGGGCCACCATCCAGGCCATGGGTCTCACCGCAGCCCCAGCGCTCCAGATGGCGCTGAAATTGTCCAGATGCGGAAAGCGGTGGGACTCGCCGGCGAACATGACCGTGACCGTGCCCAGGGCTTCGAGGGCCGTGGCCGCCAACTGCAGAAACCAACTCGGCCGCACCTTGCCCCATTCGGTCTCCAGCACGTCGCCAAGCTTCAAATCCTGTAAGGTGGCGCGCTTGAGCAGGGTGAAGTCAGCCGGGTTATCCTTCACATAATCGGCCAGGTCCACCGTGTAGCCAAGGTTCATGCCTGCCGTATCCACGCTCGAAATCTGTCCGTAGCACTTGTCCCGGGTCACGTCGAAATAGACGGAGCGCAGCTTCTCGTAGGCCTGCCCCTTGGCCAGCAGCTTGCGCGCCAGGCCCAGGGCGCGCTCCTGGCTGGCCCCGGCCAGGGGAAACAGAACCGCATCCGACACGCCCAGGGCTCTGGCGTGAGAAACCATGAACTCTCGCGCCCGCACCCCGAAGTCGTGCAGCCCGGCCTTGACCTGCCTGGCCGCCGCCAGCGCGCGGTCATCCATATCCGCCAGGCCGACGGCCATGCGCACGCTCCCCCCGCGCTCCGCCAGGGCCTTGGCCAGGACGTCCAGCCAGACGATGCGCCGCCAGGCGTCGAGCTCGCCAAGGTCGTCCAGGCTCGGGCCGGGCGTGAACAGGGCGTGCCCACCGGCGGGGCTGCCCAGGCATTCCAGGCAACCGGTGGCCACGCTACGGACTCCCAGGCCGTGCCGGGCCTGGGGCGAAAAAAGGGTGGTCGAAAGATAGCGCTCCCCGGTGTCCGGGCAGATGAAGACTATAAGTCCCTCTTCCCCGGCCTCATCGAGCTCCCGGGCGATGCGCAGCGCCCCGGCCAGGGCCGCGCCCGCGCTCATCCCGGACAGAATCCCCTCTTCCCTCGCCAGGCGGCGCGAACAGGCAAAGGCCTCCTCGTCCTCGACATGGATGATCCTGTCCACGGCACGCTTGTCGTAAATACCCGGAGGATAGGACTCCTGCATATTCTTGAGTCCCTGGATCTTGTGCCCGGCGTACGGCTCCACCGCCACGACCTTGATGCCCGGCGCGGACTCCTTCATGCGCTTCGCGATGCCCATGGCCGTGCCCGACGTGCCGAGGCTGGCAACCACATGGGTAACCCGCCCTTCGGTCTGCTCGATGATCTCGCGGCCCGTACCCATGTAATGGGCGGCGATGCTGGCCGGGTTGTTGAACTGATCCATGAGCACGTAGGTCTGCGGCTCTTCTCGCGCCAGCCGGTAGGCTTCCTCGATGGCCCCGTCGGTGCCCAGGCGGCCAGGGGTAAGGCGCAGCTCCGCGCCAAAGGCGCGCATGATGCGTTTACGCTCCTCCGAGGCCGAGTCGGGCATGAGCAGGGTCAGCTTGTAGCCCTTGACCGCGCAAACCATGGCCAGCCCTACCCCGGTGTTGCCGCTGGTGGCCTCGATGACCACTTTGTCGGGAGTCAGCTCGCCGGAGGCTTCAGCCGCCTCGATCATGGCCAGGGCCACGCGGTCCTTGATGGACCCGCCGACGTTCTGGGCCTCGAGCTTGGTCGCCAGGCGGATGCGCGGGTGCGGAAAGACGCGATTCAGGTAGACAATGGGCGTGGCCCCGATGAGCGAGAGTATGGTCGGATGGATCATGAAAAAAACCCTGCTGATGAATTGAACACAAGGGCGCAAACCTAGGTCAAAACCCGGTTCCGGGCAAGGGGCACAACCCAGCCGGGCCGCCCATCCCTTTAAGGGCCGCCGACCACACAGCGCCGGGAATACTCTCTATCCGCAAAACAATCTCAATGATTTACCACTATTGTTAAATCAAGCCCTGCATTATTCCATTTTTGCGGCTTTCGCCCGTGGACGCGACGTGCGCAAAATCAAAAAAAACTTATATTCAATATGGTTACATAAAAAATACGCGCTGGCCCCTTCCTTGCTTTATAGGGCCGGTCACGTTCCCGCTGCGGGACATCCAACGCAAACAAGACAAGGCAGATTAAAAAATGGAAAATATAGACTTGCTATGGATGCACATCCACGATCATTTTAAAATGTTCGACAGGCAGGCCGCCACCAGGGATTATAGCCTGCGCGCCCCCGAGGAACCCTTCACGGAAGTCGGACATGTCGTCCACCGCTACAATCACGCGCTGGACGCCCTGCGAGACGCCGTCTCCAAGACCGAAGCCATCGTCAAAAGCGCCGCCGAAGCGATCATCGTCTTCACCACGGACACGCTGCGCATCATCTCCGCCAATCCCGGCGCGAGCCTCATCTTCGGCCATCCCGCCCTGCATCTGGAGGAGATGACCATCCCCGAGCTGCTGCCCGCCTGGGGAAATCCCGCTACAGGCGACAACGAAACCTCTTTGCTGCACGCCATGCGCTCAAGCAATCAGGTGGAGGTCACGGGACGCAGGGCCAACGGCTCCCGGGTGACCCTTGAGGCGGTGATCACGCAATCGAGCGGACGCCAGGGAGACTTTTTCATCGGCACCTTCCGCGACATCTCCGA
>Ga0075011_10001073_pt1 | contig 14669 bp, 12 predicted proteins | sample TARM_MetaG_T_14_FD_72354 | JGI IMG/M metagenome (GOLD analysis project Ga0075011, IMG submission 72354) | Freshwater microbial communities from Pennsylvania, USA, analyzing microbe dynamics in response to fracking - TARM_MetaG_T_14 | ecosystem: Environmental > Aquatic > Freshwater > River...
AACTCAATGGCGGGTGCGGTAAATCTCAATAAGTTCCGTCACTAACTCTTTAGCGAGGATCGAGGTCATCAGGTGATCCTGGGCATGAACCATCACCAGCGTCATTTTGGTTTTGCCTTCGCCCTCATCGGCCTCAATAAGCTGGGTCTGGACTAAATGTGCTTCACGGGCGAAATGCTGTGCCTGCTGCATTTTGTCGTCGGCATCGGCAAAATCGCCTTCTTTGGCACTCTGCAGCGCTTCATAGCACAGGCTGCGCGACTGGCCGGCATTGATGATAATGCCCATGACTTGCTCTTCTAATTCCATAACATCCTCTGAGTTCAGTTATTGCAGTTATGCGGTTTCTGACTGGCCTGCGGTCCTGACCGGCTGATTTTCAGCGGCATCTTGTGCAAGCAGCTGTTTTTCGTAGGCTTTAAAGAACGGAAAATACATGGCGGTGGCGGTCACCATACAAATCAGGCACATAATGACCGGACTAAACGCCCAGTTTGCCGCCCAGGACGCGCCAATCGGAGCCGGAGTCGTCCACGGAGTCATCGAAACCACGCGGGCGACCAGGCCAAAGTCGAGCGCCAGGTACGCGAGGGTGGCATTGACCATCGGCACCAGCACGAACGGCAGAAAGAACAGGGGATTCATAATGATCGGCGCGCCAAACAGAATGGGTTCATTGATGTTGAACAGGCCAGGAACGATCCCCATCCGGCCGATGGTGCGCAGGTGTACGGCTTTGCTGCGAATCAACAGCAGCGCCAGCGGTAAGGTTGAACCCACGCCGCCAATCAGCAGGTAGTGATCCCAAAAACCTTGCACATAAATGTGTGGGATGGCGGTACCAGCGGCAATGGCCGCCTGGTTGACGGACAGGTTCGCCATCCAGAAGGGGTTCATAATGCCGGTGACGATCAGCGCGCCATGGATCCCGGCGAACCACAGGATCTGGCATACCAGCACAGAGAGCAGAATGGCCGGTAAGGTGTCCGATGCGGCAACCAGCGGTTTAACCAGCGACATAATGGCTTCCGGAATGATCATGCCAAACTGGGCTTCGATAATCAGGTTCAGCGGATGCAGCGTCAGCACCACGGCAAGAACCGGGATAAGAATTTCGAACGAACGCGCCACCCCGGTCGGGACTTCCGGCGGCAGGCGGATGGTAATGTTGTTACGACGCAGGAGTGCGTACAGCTCCGTTGTATAGATGGCAACCAGCAGGGCGGTGAAGATCCCCTGGCCGGAAAAATAGGCCGTCGAGATTTGCCCGTCGTTAAGCGGCGCGGCGATAAGCAAAAAGCCCATCAGCGACAGCATGCCCGACGTTAACGGATCCAGTTCGTGATGCCGTGCGAGACTGGCGGCAACCCCGACGGAAATAAATATCGTCATGATGCCCATGCTGAAATAGTACGGCAGCATCAGACTGGCGCGATGGTCGAGCGAGAACTGCAGCCAGGCGCGCGCGAATCCCCAACTGGTGTCGGGGGAAAAGGGCGGGAAAATAAACACCAGCATAAAAGAACCGACAATCATAAACGGCAGCGCAAGGATAAAGCCGTCACGAATGGAGGTGACATATTTTTGCTGGCCGACGGCACCGGCCATCGGGGTGATTTTTTGCTCGATCACCGTAATTAATTTCGAGTACAGAGAACTCATGGCGTGTCCCTTATTTTTTATTGTCGATTAATGAAAGGGCAAAATCTAAAACTGCTGCACCCTTTTGCATGCCGTAATCCATCATGTTGATGGGCTCAACGCGGATGCCGTAAGCATTCGCTTTGTGTTGCAGATCTTTCTGCATGTACTTCACCTGCGGGCCAAGAAGAACCACTTCGTAATGTCCTGCCTGCTGCTCGAACTCCGCGACGCCAAAGGCTTTGATATCAACGTCCAGATCGCGCTTTTCCGCCTCTTCCACCATTTTTTTCACCAGCAAGCTGGTCGACATGCCGGCGGAACAACAAAGCATGATTTTTTTCATGAAAAGACTCCTGAGTGAGTAACGAGAATGAGCGCACTATAGATTTGCGGATTCAAAACGGAAAGCGCTTTCCAAACATGGATGCATTAAATGTGAGCACGATCACCAGTTTGAGCCTTTCACTTTGGATTGATGTAAGCGATGATCCTGCGACTTCGTGGATTAAATAGGTTCCATCATGAACATTCAGTTTATGAATGTTGTAGTTGTGCTGATCGAGCAGCGTATTACCCCTTTTGCCAACTTGCTCACCCGCAGTCAGCACATCACCGCCATGCGCGACAGTTTTGCGCTGGCAATGCCTTTCGTGATCGTCGGTAGCCTGATGGTGCCGCTGATATTTCCGCCCGTTTCCATCGACCCCTTCTCGTGGTTCGGCGGCTATTACCAGGTTATTCGGCCGATGCTCCTGCCCACCTTTGAACTGACGATTGGGCTGGTGGCCTTGATCATTGCTTTTGGTGCCAGCGCCAGCCTCGGCAAGCAGTATCAGCTGCCGGAAAGGCTATCCGGCCTGACCGGGTGCCTCACTTTTCTGCTGTTTATCGGCTTTAAAACAACGGATGGAAACAACGTTTTCCTCGGCGGGTTAGGGATATTTAGTGCTTTGATATCAAGTTTTTACAGTATTGAAGTGATTCGATTTTTTTACCGAAAGGCCTGGTGTATACGCCTGCCGGATGAGGTGCCGGTGATGACGCGAAATGGCTTCCAGCTGCTGGTGCCGTTGCTGGTGGTCATGCTGTCTATCACGGCGGTGAACACCACCTTAAAACTGACCACCGGGATGATCCTGCCTAATCTGATCAGCGAAGCCTTTCGTCCGCTGATTATTGCCTCAGATACGCTGACGGCCATTCTTATCTCATTGATTATTTGCAATTTACTGTGGTTCGTTGGTATCCACGGCGCATTGATTGTCACCGGCATAATGAACCCGTTCTGGATGACCTATCTGTTTGAAAACCAGCAGGCGCTGGCGAGCGGACAGGCGCAGCTGCCCCATATTTATCTGCAGGGGTTCTGGGATTTTTATCTGCTGATTGGCGGCATAGGTTCGACCTTGCCGCTGATCTTTATGGCGCTGCGCAGCCGCTCCCGGCAGCTAAAAAGCGTCGGCAAAATTGGCTTTATTCCCTCACTGTTTAACATCAATGAACCCATTCTGTTTGGTTTCCCGGTTATCCTTAACCCCATATTTTTAATCCCTTTTATTTTTGTTCCGGTTATCAACGCCTGTATTGCCTGGTATCTCACGCACCTCGGCGTACTGGATCGCGCCGTGGCGATGTTGCCCTGGTCAATGCCGTCACCGCTCGGCGCGGCCTGGTCAGCAAACGGCAGCTGGAAAAACATGTTTATGTGCCTGTTTGCATTCTTCAATGCCTGGATGATCTACCGGCCATTTTTCAATGTCTATGAGCGCCAGTTGATGGACGCTGAAAGCAAGTAAAGCCGCCGCTTTTTCCCGGCCAGCACGACTCCCGCGCTGGCTTTTTTATATCTCCCGCTTATTTATGTGATTCCTGTCACGATTTTATCGTTGCTATTGTCGATTTTGTGATTTGATCCGGCAATTATGGAAAGCGCTTTCCATATCTGGATGTACATTTCCTTTTTTGATCCGTAAATTTCCAGTCGCGCCATACAGACGCTCTTTCACTCAAAAAAAGAAAAAGGAAAATCATGAACAGGTTGAACCGATTAATACCTCTGGCCTTACTCATTAACGCCGCACTCAGTGGGAACGCACAGGCCGAGGAGATCAAGGCATATGACTTCACGCTGCACGGTTACGTTCGTTCCGGCATTCTGGCGAACTCCGATGGCAACCGCGTCGACTCCGTAGGATTGATGCCGGACGGCAAATGGCGTCTGGGGAATGAACATGACACCAAAATCGAATTAATTCCGCAGGTTACCCTGAAATCAACCTCAGGGGCGGTGGCAAAAATCCAGGCCAACGTTACCCACCAGAGCAAATGCACCGCCGACTGGAACTGCCGGGACGACGATGGCCATGACGTGCAATTCCGCGAAGGATTTGTTGAATTAAGCAATCTCGACTTTGCGCCGGACATCAGCTTCTGGGGAGGTAAACGCTACAGCAGCTCCAATACCTCCAGCCACCAGTACGACTGGGAATATATTCAGTACAACGGCACCGGCGGGGGCTTTGATCATATGGATCTCGGTTTTGCCAGCCTGGATGCCGGTATCTACGCGTTCTCTCCAACGGATGAAACCAAAGCCTATCCCGTCGACAGGGGCGATCAGGGCTATCCGGATGATTATTCCCTCAACCTGTGGTTGAAGAAAATCGGCGGCACCGGTCTGGACCTGGAGTTCATCGGCCATCATATGAACCGCAATGAAAACCATCCAACGGCCTCTGAAAAAGGCTATGGCATCACCGGGGTTTACAATTTTGACGGCTTCTGGGGGCTGACCGGCGGCTATTCAAAACTGGTTATGCAGTACGGACGCGGCCTGGCGGCGGGGGATTCGCTGGGGAAAAACGGCTATGGCTGGGCTAACCTGGAAGATACCCAGTCGTGGCGCGTCATACTGGACAGCATGGCGTCATTAAATGACGTTGAGATCTCGACCTTCGCCTATTACCAGAAAGATAAAAATTACCGCTGGTGGAGCAGCGACGCCGACGGCTGGGGCCGTACCCGCTGGGTTGCCGGGGTGCGTCCGTATCACCAGATAACCAAGAATTTCGCCATGCAATATGAAGTGGGCTACGAATATCTGGATGACGAAAACTACAAGGGTGTGAACGGCAAAGGCAAAGGGGGGCTGACGAAAGTGACCATTGCGCCAACCCTGACGTTCGACTCTGGTTACTGGAGCCGCCCGCAGCTGCGCTTCTTTGTGACGTACGCCAAATGGGACAAGGGCGTGTCTGATGCAGTGGACGGCAACTACGACTGGAGCACCAACACCATCTCCGCCGGGGGCTACAGCCGTAGCGGCAGTACGGACACCCTGAACTTTGGCGTGCAGGCGGAAGTGTGGTTCTAAGGAGCGATGAACATGTCTAAACCTTTACGTAAATGGCTGCTGGTGTCGATGCTTTCGGTGTTGGGAAGCGCAGGTGCCATGGCCGCAGAACAGTCGCATTTCGAAAACTTTATCACCCGTGACGGCGCGCAGCTGAGAGATGGCAACAGCGTTTTCCGCTTTGCCGGGATCCACACGCCGGAGCTGCATCGCATTGAGGATGACGCGCGCGGTGTCTGCAAAGCCGATCCGCGCGGCTGGGGGCAGTACTTCAAATGGCCGACGGCGCAAGAGCAGGAAAACTGGATCCGCGCGATGGTGCAAACCGGTGCCAAAGCGCAACGTGTCTATGTGCTCTCCGTGCAGCAGGAAAACGATGCGGCCTGCGGGCGGGCAACGCATATCCTCGCGCCTGATACGCCGGACGGTATGCCACGCCTGAATGAAGAGGCGATGAAAGTCTACGACAACATGATTGCGCAGGCCGACAAGCAAGGGCTGCGGTTGATTCTGCCCTTTATCGATCACTGGTGGTGGTGGGGCGGCCGTGAGCAGCTGGCCGCGTTCTATCATGAAAAGCCCGAGGATTTTTACCGTACTGACAGTAAAACCTTTAAGGCCTACCTCGACGTGATTCGTCAGGTGACCACCCGGATTAACAGTGTGACGGGGCGAGCCTACTTCGATGAGAAAGCGATCATGGCCTGGGAAACGGGCAATGAGCTGGAAGATACCAATGCCGATTTCCTCAAACAAACGGCGGCATGGATCCGTCAGTGGGCGCCGCATCAGCTCATTGTCGACGGCACCTATAAGAAGATAAACGCGTTTGCCCTGGCCGATCCGAATATCGATATCGTCAGCAACCATTACTACACCAATGCCGGGAATAACCATCCCGATCAGGTCAGCAAAGATCTGCAGGCCATCGGCGGTAAAAAAGCCTATCTGGTTGGCGAATTTGGCCTGCTCGACCACGCGCAGCTCAATGACATCATGCAGTCGATTGTGCACAGCGAGGTCAACGGCGCGCAGGCCGTCGGCGGCTTTATCTGGGGCTTCCGCGGTCATCGCCATGACGGCGGATTTTACTGGCACAAAGAGTACACCGGCCACTATAGCTACCACCTGCCTGGTTTCCCGGTAGAGGGCAAAGCGAATCAGGAAATGGAGGTGGTGAGTCTGGTTCGTACGGCCTCGGCGCAGCTTGCGGGGGCAGATAAGGTGCCTGCGTTACCCGTGCCGGACGCGCCGCGTCTGCGTGAGACGGATTCTCCTTTTTCCATTAACTGGATGGGAGCCGCCGTTGGGCGCAGCTACGACGTTGAGCGCGCCACATCGGCAAGTGGCCCCTGGCAGGTGGTTGGCAAAGATATCTCTGACGGGGTAAACGAGTGGAACCCGGCGACGATGGCCTTGTTCCGCGACGACTACCGCAGCCTGCAGTTGGGGAAAACCTATTACTACCGCGTGATTGCCAAAAACGAGAGCGGGGCGTCCGCGCCGTCAAACGTAATCGGCGTGAAGCACACGCAGCAGAATAAAGCGCCGGTCGTTGCGCTGAACACTTCCCTGACGACAACCCAGGATAAAGGCGTGGGATTGAAAGCTACCGCGACCGACGACAACCTGCCCGAGCGCAAACTGGCGCAGAGCTGGAGCAATAACGGCAATGACAAGGCGCATCTCTGCGACAGCGGTAAAGCCGAAACCCGCGCCTGGTTCTCCGCACCTGGTACTTATGCACTGACGTTTACGGCTGACGATGGTCTGTTGAGCACGCGTAAAACCGTCAACGTCACGGTGAAGGATGCCGTCGGTAAAGCCCCCGCCGACTTCTGTACTTTTGGCGGCGGCGTGCTGGACGTCAGCAAAGGCAAACTGAACGTGGTGAAAGCCAGTGAGAACCAGCTTGCCACTGGTGATGACGGTTTTGTCGGCCCGTTTGTCAGTGAAGGTGACAGTGTCACATGGCGGGTGGACGTTCCCTGGGAAGGACGCTTCGCGTTACATGTGACCTTCAACGCGAAATGGGGCGGCAAAAAGAATTCGTTTGTCGTGAACGGGGGAACGCCAGTCGCGGTTGAATTCCCGCAGACCGATGAAAAAGGCCAGCAAATGGTTGTACCTGTCATGCTAAATGCGGGCACCAACACCATTAGCTTCGGCAAGTTCCCGGGCGACTGGGGCTATATGTTTATTAAATCCATTGAAGTGACTGCAGAGTAGTGACCCTGGCTGCGCCCGCCGGGTGCAGCCTTTTTTTATCTGAGGAGGCGTTATGACCCGGTATCAATTCCCGGACGGTTTTTTCTGGGGTGCAGCAGCATCCGGCCCGCAAACTGAAGGGGTTGAAGGTAAGCCGCATCGTTCCATCTGGGACAGTTGGTTTGCTGAACACCCCGAGCGGTTTTATCAGCAAACAGGGCCGCAAAAGGTCTGTGAAACCTACAGCAAATACAAAGATGATGTCGCATTAATGAAAGGGTTGAACTTCAACTCTTTTCGCACCTCGATTCAGTGGTCGCGCCTGATTGCCGATTTTGAAACGGGAGAGCCCGACGCCGACGCGGTCGATTTTTATAATGCCTATCTGGACGAGATGATTGCCAACGGCATTGAGCCGATGATCAACCTTTATCACTTTGATATGCCCGAAGCGCTGCAGAAAAAATACGGCGGCTTCGAATCGGCAAAAGTGACCGATCTGTTTGCCCGTTTTGCGCATACCGCGTTCAGCCTGTTCGGCCATAAAGTGAAGCACTGGATCACCTTCAACGAGCCGATTGTGCCGGTTGAAGGCGGCTATCTGTACGACTTCCACTATCCGTGCAAAAAAGACGGCAAGCTGGCGGCGCAGGTGGCATTTAATATTATGCTGGCGCATGCGAAAGCGGTTCAGGTCTATCGACAGCTGGCGCTGGACGGGGAAATTGGTGTGGTGTTGAACCTGACGCCGTCCTACACCCGCAGCGACTCCGCTGAAGATATAAAAGCGGCCTGGTATGCCGACCTGCTGTTCAACCGCAGTTTTCTTGATCCGCTGGTGAAACATCAGTTCCCGAAAGAATTATGCGAAATTCTGGTGGCGAATAAATGTATGCCGGAGGTTGCCAAAGCCGATGTGGAGCTGATTACCTCATCGCAAATTGATTTTCTCGGCGTCAATTATTATGTTCCCCGCCGCGTAAAAGCACGGGAATCGGACTATTCACTCGCTCACTTCACGCCGGAGTTTTACTTCGAAAACTATGTCAATCCGCACGGGCGCTTTAACCCATACCGCGATAATAACGAAATTCTGCCGCAGGCGATTTACGACATTGCCGCCAATATCCGCGACAACTACGGCAATATTAAATGGTATCTGGCGGAAATTGGTATTGCGATGGACCTTGAGTCAGAGGGACCGGTTCAGGCCGATGGCGTTATTGACGACAGTTTCCGTATTGATCTGATGAAGGAGCATTTAATTCAGCTGCACCGGGCTATTGTGGATGGCGCGAACTGTTTTGGCGTTCACCAGTGGACCTTTATTGATAACTGGTCGTGGATTAATTCCTTCAAACGCCGCTACGGCTTTTATCGTCTCGATACTGAAACGGGGGAGCGGCACATTAAGCGCAACGGGTTATGGTTTAAGGCGCTCGCGCAAAGCAACCAGTTCACTGACGAGGAGTAATCGACGTGGGTCACTGTTTTTATCCGCTCGTGAATGTGGTGAAGAACTATCCGTGGGGGAGTCGCTCTGCGCTCAACGCGCGTTTTCATATCCCCAATCCCGATGATCAACCCCAGGCAGAATTATGGATGGGCGTGCATCCGGCCGGTATTTCTCAGGTTGCGGGTGAGGAAGGTTCCCGTTCCCTGACGGAGCTGATTGCCGCAGATAAACAGGCGATGCTCGGCAGTAAAATCGCCGGGCAATTCGGCGAACTGCCGTATCTGCTTAAAATTCTTGCCGCAGAGAGCGCGCTGTCAATCCAGGTTCATCCGCAAAAAGCGCAGGCGCAGGCGGGGTTTCAGCACCAGCAACGGCATCCCGTAAGCCCGCCTGACTATAACGATGATAACCATAAGCCCGAGCTGGTTTATGCGCTGACCCCGTTTATGGCGATGAACGGTTTTCGCCCGCCCGCTGAGATCGTGGATAATTTTGCGCCGCTTAATATTCCGTCGCTCAGTGAGGCGCTAAAGCAGTTAGCGCGCGCTCCCGATGCGCAAACGTTGCAGGCTTTTTTTGTTCTCCTGATGCAGCTGCCGCAGGATGAAAAACAGCAGGCCTTAAAAAGGCTGATTGATAACGCAACGGAAGACTATGACGACAGTCTGGCCGCGTTTATTTTACGCCTGCATCAGTATTATCCGGACGATACTGGCCTGTTCGCGCCGCTGTTTCTTAACTGCCTGACATTACAGCCGGGGGAGGCGATGTTTCTCTCGCCCGGTACGCTGCATGCCTATGTTCATGGTGTCGCGGTGGAAGTGATGGCCAGTTCAGATAATGTCCTGCGAGCCGGGTTAACCGGCAAAAAAATTAACCTGACGGAGCTGGTGGCGTGCACGGTATTTGAACCGGTTTATGCCGATCAATTACGCATGCTGCCGGTAAGCGATGCCGGACGGGATCATTACCCCATTCCGGTGGAGGATTTCTGTTTTGCTGTCTACCGCAACGTCAGCGATGCTGCCGTACAGACCACCAGTGCCGAGATCGTTCTGGTGATTGATGGCCAGGCGTTATTGCAGCACCCTTCCGGCGAAACGATGACGCTCCAGGCCGGGCAGTCGGTATTTATTCCGGCAGTTTCCGGTGACTGGACGCTGAGCATCACCGGGACCTTATGCCGCGTGTATTGTTGAGATAAAGGGATATCGCCGAGGCGTTCGAAAGAAACGCGCCGATCGGCATATGATTCTCTGGGATGACGGGGATGCTATACCGCTCGCGGTACGGCATCTACCTCAACGCTCACTTATCCTGCTGGATAAAAATCCAATGCATTCGGCTGGTTAATAAATAAAGAAACGAGTAACAGAAAAAGTCAGGCGTAATTTTTGCTTTTAAAGAGAAAGCTAATGCCCTGTATTGTTTCAGTTAGTCGTAAAAAAACGCTTACTCACCACCTCATTTCTGTCCGTTTTTTGTACAAAATCACGCATCGCAACTTATGGACAACATCAATACACTGTATATAATTACAGTATTATCTGTTCTCCAGTATCGACCTGAACAAAGATTCTGAAGACATCATCTCTGGACAAAGATGCGATCAACGCGTTTTGCCATTCCAGGCAGGGGCGGATCGTTCTTTTTCCCATCAGTATGGATCATGATCATGGGGGCATTTCCCAGTCCGGCACAGGATTACGTCGAACATGGTATCGACCTGAATAAGTTGATGATTGCGCATCCGAGCGCCACCTATTTTGTGAAATCTGGCGGTGACTCAATGATTGATGCCGGAATTGGCGAGGGGGATTTGCTGGTGGTGGACAGTTCCCGCAGGGCGGTGCATGGCAATATCGTCATTGCGGCGGTCGATGGGGAATTCACCGTTAAACGTCTGCAACTGCATCCCGTCGTCATGCTTAAGTCTGAAAACAGTGCTTATGCGCCGATAACCCTTGGCTGTGAAGACAATCTGGATGTTTTTGGCGTGGTGACCTATATCGTGAAATCGGTGATCTGACCGTGTTTGCGCTGTGCGATGTGAACGCGTTCTATGCCTCCTGTGAAACGGTATTCCGCCCGGATTTAAAGGGGCGACCGGTGGTGGTTTTATCCAATAACGATGGCTGTGTGATTGCGCGATCGGCGGAAGCTAAACCATTTGTCAAAATGGGTGAGCCGTACTTTAAACAGAAAGACAGCTTCAGACGCCACGGCGTGGTTTGTTTCAGCAGTAACTATGAACTCTATGCGGATATGTCCAATCGGGTGATGACCACGCTGGAAGAGATGGCACCTCGCTGTGAAATTTACTCAATTGATGAGCTTTTTTGTGACCTTACCGGGGTGCGTAACTGCCGGGATCTGACCGAATTTGGGCGAGAAATCAGAGCCACGGTGCTGCAACGTACGCATCTGACCGTCGGGGTCGGGATCGCACCGACAAAGACGCTGGCTAAACTGGCGAACCATGCGGCAAAACAGTGGCAAAGGCAAACGGGCGGCGTGGTCGATCTGTCGAACGTTGAACGCCAGAGGAAGCTGATGGCGCTATTGCCGGTTGCTGAAGTGTGGGGCGTTGGGCGGCGAATATCGAAGACGCTGGAAGCGATGGGGATCAAGACCGCATTGCACCTGGCTGACAGCGATATTCATTTCATCAGAAAACGCTTCAACGTGGTGCTGGAAAGAACCGTGCGTGAATTACGCGGCGAGCCCTGCCTTGAGCTGGAGGAGTTTACGCCAGTCAGGCAGGAGATTGTCTGCTCGCGCTCCTTTGGGGGGCGAATCACGGAATATGAGGATATGCGCCAGGCCATTTGCAGCTATGCCGCGCGGGCGGCGGAGAAACTTCGCCACGAGCATCAATTTTGCCGCTTTATCTCAGCGTTTGTTAAAACATCTCCTTTTGTTCCGCACGAACCCTATTACGGCAACTGCGCATCCGTTAAGTTACTGACCCCCACCCAGGACAGCAGAGATATTATCAGTGCGGCAAGCCGCTGCCTTGGGGCTATCTGGAAAGAGGGGCATCGTTACCAGAAAGCCGGGGTTATGCTGGGGGATTTTTACAGCCAGGGCGTCGCGCAGCTTAACCTGTTTGATGAAAATCCCCCGCGAAAAAATAGCCAAAAGTTGATGGATGTGCTGGACTACCTGAATGCTGAGAATGGACGTGGAACGCTTTACTTCGCCGGGCAGGGTATCCAGCAGCAGTGGCAGATGAAGCGGGAAATGCTCTCACCGCGCTACACGACACGCTATGCCGATCTGCTCATTGTTAAGTGATCGTTTCCCCATACATGCATCAGCAGTGAAGTAATCTGGCTGAAAAAGGTATGATGCATGCATTCGATAAACAGGACGGGCCGCGGCGGGAAAGGTTTTTATTAACTTGTTGATTTATGTTAATTTTCAGGCAGCGGGCTTTTAATAAGGAAATGGCGGATGCTTAAAGAAAACTTCAATGAACTGCAGAGCTTTCTGGTGGTGGCGCGGGAGCGAAGTTTCACCAAAGCAGCAGCGAAGCTTGGGGTCTCACAGTCGGCGCTCAGCCACGCGATGAAGGTGCTTGAAGCGCGATTAAATATCCGTCTTCTGACCCGAACCACCCGCAGCGTTGCGCCAACCGAGGCGGGAGAGCGCATTATCGCCTGCCTTGAACCTCGGCTTGACGAGCTTGAACGGGAGCTGGAAAACCTCGTCCAGGTCAACGGCATCCCGACCGGCAATATCAGATTGTCGGCGGGCGAGCATGCGGCGCGACGTCTTCTGTGGCCGAAGCTGAAACCTTTTCTGCAGCAATACCCGGAAATCAACGTTGAGCTGGTGGTCGACAATGGCTTTGTCGATATTGTCGACGGGCGCTTTGATGCGGGTGTTCGTCTGGGGGAAAGCGTCGAAAAAGACATGATTGCCGTAAGGATCGGCCCGGATATGCGCATGGCGCTCGTCGGTGCACCGGCCTATTTTGCGGCGAACGGCACGCCCGACACGCCGCACGATCTTCAGCACCATAAGTGCATTAATATGCGCCTGCCCACCGCCGGTGGCCTCTATCACTGGGAGTTTGAAAAAGACGGTAAGCCGCTGCGGGTGCGGGTTGAAGGGCAGCTGACCTTTAATCTGCTATCGGAACGAATCGACGCCGCGCTGTCCGGGTTCGGCATTGCCTGTGTGCCGGAAGATATGATTGAAGCGCTGGTCGCATCCGGCGAGCTCGTCCACATTCTGCAAAGCTGGTGTCCCACTTTTGCGGGCTATTACCTCTATTACCCCAGCAGACGGCAGCATCCGCCCGCGTTTGCCCTGCTGATTGATGCGCTGCGCTACGCGGAATAAACCTCAAGCGGCAGCGTCGAGGGTGTCGCATCTTTATCAGGCTCTATAGCGTCGGTAAGAGGCGAGCAATATTGCCAGGTGTGCGGCTGGGTTAAGGTTAAGCGTTATTTACGTAACGATTTAGCATATGCTGATTTGCATAGCTTATGGGGATAAATCTTTATCACCGCCGGTTTTGAACCTCTGCCGTGGCGGAGCCAACAACAGGGATAACCAAGTGAAACGTCAAAGATTAAAAGGGTTGCTGGCGCTGATGCTGGCAACGCCGTTATATGCACTGGCCGCCGGTGCGGAGCAGGCGGCAGGCGAATTGCAGCTCGATCCGCCGCAGGCTTCCGGGCCGGTGGACAGCGCCAAAGGGCGTGAAGCGCGCGGGGTGCTGCGCGCCGTCGACCAGGCGACGCTCTCCAGCGAACTGAACGCCCGTATTGTCGAGATGCCGTATCGCGAAGGCGAAACCTTTAAAAAGGGCGATCTGCTGGTACGTTTTGACTGCGCGGCCTACCAGGCGCAGCTTGCGGCGTCCCAGGCGGCGATGCGGGCGGCGCAGCAGGAGCTGAGCCAGAATCGTCAACTGGCGGAGATGAAGTCCGTTGGCCGTAGCGCCGTCGGGCTGTCGGAGGCCAAACTGGCGCAGGCGGCGGCGGAAAGTCAGGTTTATCAAATCCAGACCGCCCGCTGCCGGGTTGTGGCTCCGTTTGACGGCCAGGTGGTCACCCGCAAGGCGCAGGTGTCGGAATTCCTCGGACAGGGGATGCCGCTGCTGGAAGTGGTGGATAACAGCCATCTGGAGATTTACCTGCTGGCACCGTCGCGCTGGCTCTCCGGCCTGAAGGCCAAACAGACCTTCACCTTTGTGCCGGATGAAACCGGCACGCCTTTGCAGGCCGAACTGCTGCGCACCGGGGCGAGAATCGATGAGAGCAGCCAGACGATTACCCTGATCGGCAAAGTGACAGGTCCGGCGAAAGGCCTGATTTCCGGGATGAGCGGTAGCGCGCGCTTTACGGATCCGCAGTGAGTAAAGCGCCGCGATCCGGCGACGGATGGCGGCGCTTTAGCATTGCTAAAAAAAAGTTACCATAAAGTTAATTGTGGCCGTGTCGATAAATATTGAGCAATGACTCCTCTCCCACGGACTATAGATATGCTCAAAAATATACGAGTGATTACCGGCATCATTATCGCATTGTCGGTATTTTGTCTTCTTCAACTGGCCACCGGGGGACTTTTTTACTCTGCGGTTAACAACGACAGAGTGAATTTCCAGAACACCGGTGTGCTCAGTGCACAGCAGGAATATCTTGGCGACAGCGTTAACACGCTGATTAAAACCCGCGTCACCGTCACCCGTGTGGCGATCCGTTTTTTGAAAAATCAACGCGATCCGGCCTCGCTGGCCAGCATCGATAAACTCCTCACTACCGCTTCTGATTCACTTGGCAAAGCGGAAGGGTACTTCAATAACTATAAAAGTACGCAGCGCGTGGCAGGTCAGGACGCGGCTTTAGCCGATGAAGTTTCGCAGAACATCAGCAAAATGCACGACGTGCTCCAGCAGTCCATCACCTTCCTGCGGGCCAACAACTACGAAGCCTATGGCAACCTTGATGCCCAGCAGGCGCAGGATGATATGGACGCCAGCTATGCAAAATGGCG
>Ga0075011_10001078_pt1 | contig 14657 bp, 7 predicted proteins | sample TARM_MetaG_T_14_FD_72354 | JGI IMG/M metagenome (GOLD analysis project Ga0075011, IMG submission 72354) | Freshwater microbial communities from Pennsylvania, USA, analyzing microbe dynamics in response to fracking - TARM_MetaG_T_14 | ecosystem: Environmental > Aquatic > Freshwater > River...
GTCTGGTACTATTGAAGTGGTATAGCAGTTAATATTAGGAATTGTCGTCAACTCTACCTTTCGTTTTATTACTCTACCAATTTCAGTAGAGAAAGGATGGGAGTTTAGAAATTGCATCTCTGAGCAGCCCTTATTATATGTTTGGTTAAGTTCCTTCTGTTCTCGGTAGTATGCTTTAAATATTAGTACTGGAATTCCTTTATTAGGGACAACAGTAACACCAGCAATTTTAATTTCAGCCCTAATCACATCGGCACCAAAACACTGCCTCATAAAGTCATCATCGTCTTCACGAAAATCGTGCCAAACTAGTTCTAGAGTTCGGTTTCCATCGTTAAATTCAAATGACTGAACACTGTCCCAGTTTGAGAGATCAATAAAATCAACAATTGGTGTCCCACCATCATGGTCTATGAAAAAGGTTGTTATAGCCTTAATTTCATCCCAATTTGTTACTTCTCTTTTTTCGCTCCCAGCAAATCGTTCTTTATACTCATCAATGAATGACTTTATTTTTTCCAATCTTTCTTCCAATTTTCACCTCACTTCAAATGAAAGCTAACATCTGATTAGACTGAGCAATTCCGTTTTTCCACAAGAAAGACATTCATCAAATACTCATAATAAAAATTAACATTACATTTTCCTGCGATGTTTATCAAATGGTTATATTTTTTGATAGGAGTTGACTATTGTAGAAACGCGGGATAATTCTGCATTTACGGTGGGAAGGCAGAGCGTAGGGAGTGAAGGTAGTCGGGTTACTGTTATTAATCCAACTACCTTTTACGCACCTAAACTGTAAAAAAGGAACTTCAGCATGGTTATCTTAACTATCGCCTTACGCAGTAAGGCTTGCCAACTTCCCATTATGTTAAAATGGGAAGTTGTATTTAACAGGTAGCTTATGAAAACAAAGAGTGGCATCAATATAAGCCATTTCTAACATCCTTATCTATTATGGCTAAGTGCTGTAATCACCACTCTAGATCCGCACTTATTTGCCGCCTAATAGTGGAAGCACTGTTGGTCGTAGGCAATCATTTTATTCACGTTCATTTTGTTTCACCCCACCCAGACATCATCAACTCACTGAAATCTCGACGGGATAAAACATTAGAACAATCACGCCAGTCTTTTTCGGAAGGTTCCATCGTAGAGGTGTAACGAAGATCAAAACCATTGGCTTGTTTTTGAGCGTCGATGTATTCGTCCATCTTTTCGCCCATAGTTTCGATATCTTCGATCCATTCATCTTTGATGGTATCGGGGAGTGAACCAAACAAGTTGTAACGATCTTGCATGCGCTCTGAAAGCTTGTCATAAACTTTTTCATCAACGGTTTTTTCGTTGACTAAATTAAGCATATCTACTTTTTCGCGTACCTGACCGAAGCGTTTAATTCGACCAATTCGTTGTTCAAGTTTTGTTGGGTTCCAAGGCAGGTCGATATTCATTAACGTGCCTAGTGTTTGTAGGTTCAAACCTTCACATGCAGCGTCAGTGGCTACCATAATTTCTAGTTGATGTTCAGCAACCATGCGCTTTAAGGTTTCACGTTCAATATTAACGCTATCACCTTTTTGGTAAAGTCTACTGCGGCCTGCACCTGCGTATAAACCCACAGGCTGATCAGGATAACGAGCAGCTAATGAATCGGCTACCCATTTTGCAGTATCGTAATATTGGCTGAAAATAATAACGCCATGCTTAAGCCATTGCTCTTTTTCAAGGTAATGGATAATAGCTTCAAGTTTAGGATCTTGTTTTATCTTTTCTAAACGGGCAATCATACGCTCAAGAACGGCTACCTCATCTGAGTTTTTATCAACTTTAATTTCAATTAGCTGTTCGTCGCTTTCTTCTTGGACCGTTCTTCCTTCTAAAAGCATTCTGGCGGTATTGAGGCCCGCTACAATACTGGAACAAATTCGTTGCTCCATAAGGTTTTTCATAAAGCCACTGCCTTTTCCGCTTTGAGCTAGCGCTTTACCAAAATTACGAGCTTCCGCATAAGCTTGTTGAAAATCTTCGCTTGTTCTAAGTGCTTTCCCTTCGAATAAACTTGTGAACGTATGTTCTTCTTTCGACAAGTTCCTCTGAGGATGAACGTCTACACCAATGCGTTTTAACAACTTGGCATCTTCAAGCGTGACACGTTTGCGTAAAACGATATGACGAATAAAGGGGTTCTCTCTTTGAAAAAAACTCGCGCCAGCTATATCGCGCTCTAACTCATCCTCAAGGTAGTCCCTTGAGTCTTCTGATAAATCAGTCAGTGGATTTCTAATATCCCACTTTTTGTTATTCAAAAGATCTAGGTCTTCTCTGATCGATCGAAATAATTTTCTAGAATGCTGTTCGTTTGAAGAGTCAACGTCAGGTAATGGTGAACGTAATAACTCCCAAGCAAAACTAGGCTCAGTTACTCGCTGCTCACCTGAAAGTATCGGTAACACTTTGTCGGGTCGATGCCAATTAGCAAAATCATTACCTAAAACAAAGTTACCACTGCCTTGATGTAAAATACCCATAAGGTCCCATAGGTCTTCAGGCCGGGTTTGTATTGGTGTAGCCGTACCAAGAAGAACATGATCAGAACGAGCCGCAATGTCTCGCATAAAGGCAAGCAAGTTATTATGTTCACCTGCATCTTTACCAAATCCTTGCTTACTTCTGGCTTTATGTGCTTCATCTAAAATAGATAGGCCAAAACGCATACCGAGCAAATATTCCTTTTCTGGGGAACTTTGCATCATTAAGCCAGTTGAAACGATACCAATCCGCAATGGGCATTTGGCAATAAACTGTTGGCCGGATGGTGAAATTATTCTTCCTTCTGGGTCTAACCAGGCTTTCTTTTGTGTGTGCCAGCGAGCACAAGGAATACCCAATTTATCTATCATTTCAGTCTGCCATTGCTCACATAAGGTGGCTGGACAAAAAATAATAACGGGCTTTCTTTTTTTATGTTCTTTGTCGCTAAGTAAGCATAAGCTCAGGGCAGCAGTCCCCATTGACAGGGTTTTACCTAAGCCAACTTCATCGGCTATTAAAAGGCGAACAATGCCATGATTATGATAATGGCGAATACATTCACTCACAAATCCTTGCTGCCAAGGTTGTAATGAAAAGCCTTGGCGGTAAAGTGGCGACTCAATAAGTGCCGCTGGCGCTACATCATCATCGTCTATGTCTTCGAAATCAATTTCTCGGCGATATCCTCTGCGTTTTACCTCTCGAATAACCGCATCAGGCAGTTGGCGAGCTGCATTCCATAAAAACTCGAATTCCTCTTCTATCCACGCGACACCTTCCGGCGAATCATCTTCCCACAGAATTTCATAATGCCGTTGCCAGCCACTGCTGGTTTCATTCATAGAGCCCATAAAGCCAAGTTTACGGCCATCGGCGCACTCAATAACACCTGCTTTACCGTGTAAAAAACCGCAAATACTGTCTGGCGCAACGCGAATAACCTGACCATGTTTAGCTAGAAAACTGTCAAGTCTACGATAGCGATCACGGTTTAACAGTGCCTCAGTTTCTATATCTTGCTCGTTCCAGCGACCAATCATTTTTGATTCACGCAATTGAGCAACCTTGAGGTCATCGGGATGGATATCGACATTACAAACAATTTTGACTTCAGGAATAGCCTCTATCAGCTCATGAGCAACTTCAAATAGCGAGCTAGTAAAGTAGCCCGCTATACGTTTATAGCTGCGAGCACCTTTTAAGTGCTCCAGTAAAAAGCTACTGTCTAGCTTATGAGTGCGTGAAGAAAACCGTCTGATTGCCATTTTTTTAGTTAACCTTATTCCATGGATTTTTAATTACTTGAATTTAACACTAAATACCTAGTTCCCTATTGCGCGCATATTACGTAAACGTGCACCTAATACTTCAGCGGTATCACGGGTCGCCTTTTCGGGTGCTTTATTTTCAATGAAGGTCAGTACATCAAGCAATAAAACGCGTATTTCCATAAAATCAGGAAGGTCAGCTTGGAATTGACTAATCACTACTTGTGGCTCAACTTCTGCTAACAATTGCTGCAGACCAATAATCAAATGCCCAAGCCAAGTTGAACCTATTTCATTACTTTCTGTCAGGTCACGCGAGACAAATTCAGGAATGCGTTTTAGCTGTGCTTTGTTGGCCGCCATACTGCCCATGACTCTTGAATAGTCTTCCACACGAAACGCTTTGGCAAAGTTTTGATAATTATCTAACTTGGCGGCGCCAGTTGTTTCAATATCCATCATTCGCAGGTAAAAGCGCTGAATACCGCTGAGCTTTTGCCAGGTGTCTGTACTTAAACCTTCAGGCAGCAATAAGCTATTGGCGGCTTCAGCAGCTTGTTGCACAATTTCATCTACAACGGTCACTTCGCCTTTAGTGCGAGGTTTTAACGCGAAGGCTGTGACGTCTTCACCACCAATGTGCGTATATGCCGTCAGTACTTTAAGAGCGGCGGCATAACCGGCCATTTGCAAGTCGGAATCGTTAAATACTGGCTCGCCCATTTTATCTTTTACTTCATCGTTAAGATGCATCATGGTTTCGATTTGACGTTTTACTTCTGCACGTACGGCTGGCAATAATCTTTGTTTAAAGCCCGCGTTTTCTCCCGCAGGGCGTTTACGTAGCATCAAAATAACTGTGCCTTGTACGTAGCCACCTTTTTTCAATTCAGTGCTGGTTTCTGTAGCGATATACCAAGCGCCGACCACTTGTAGACCAGCAGCCCAGAATATGCCGACCATATCAGACCAAACAGAGGTGTCTTGATGAGTGAACATCACGCATTGCATACCGTTATCTGGCATTTTTTTTGTCATGGCGGAATAGGACTCCGCCATACCCTTTCTAAAGTCATCACCGGAGCCTTTTACTGCAAGAGCTCGTCGAGAATCCCAAGTCCATTCATCAAAAGGTTTTGGAGGATATTTTCGAAACCATGCGATAAAAAACTCAGTTATTTCGTGGTACATTACTGCATCCGCATAAGGTGGATCGGTAATGAAAATATCTGCAGATAATGGATTTTTTGCTTCCCTTGTAACTATTTGAAAATTAGTTTTTGACAGGTCAGAGTACCTAGCGTTTCCTAACCCCCACTGTGAAAGAAGGAAGTATGAGCTTCTGGAACCGTAATTTATAAAAGGGTCTAATGCCTGGTTGTAGAAAAGATTTTCAGGTTTATCCCAGCCAGTATGCCAGTGACAACACTTGTTATTCCAATCCGCAACTTTCGCTGCATAAACAGTCATACAAGCAGGTTCGTTACTTGAAAGAGAATATTCGTTGATCAGTTTTTGAATTAAAAGCTGTCTTGAATTGAACAAATGATGCCAATATGTCCAACCTCTTGTTCTTATAGGCTCATCCGTTTTGTCACCTGGCTCTATTTCCATATCAGGCACTAGCCCTTGCTCCTGCCAATTAGCAAGGTTTTCCTCAACTATTCTATCTACCTTATCTTCACGGGCTAAATCGGCCTCTGTAACTTTTTTAAAGAACGTTATTTGGCGTGTTGAATCTATAGTGTCCTTGTCAACCCAATGGATGGCGTATAACCTATCACGATAAATGTCCGTATTTAAATATCGAAAATTTGCCTTGCTCCATCTTCTAAGGCTGTTTAGCCACTTCCCCTCGCTGTCCTTACGGTCGCCACGAATTGTTTTCAGCGGATTCTTGTATTCCTTTCCATTTAGCGTATATATTAAAAATCCATTCTGAATGGTCCCATTTTCTGCAGCTTTTAACTCGGATTTAGAGCAATCAGATATAATATCTATTTCAAATGACTTAGTTTCAATATTAGGTATAAGCTTAGCGATAACACCTTTATTTTTTGAGATAACCCAGCTCGGAGACATTGGAATGCTCCATCCAGTTTCAGGACACGTAGTCTCTAAGCAATATAAGAATGACTTTGCACGATTTCCTGCACTATCATGTTCTATTTGTAATTCAGTTATTGCATCATCTACTTTTTTGGAAACGTATTCTTGAGCTTGGGAAAAATCTTTCCTTTTATCTTCTGATGCACCAATGATATTGAGAGCACCCCAAGTCAACATACAAGCTACAGGATTAAGATCAGATGCTATTGCATCACATCCAATTCGTGCGGCTTCGAATGGTATTGAACCACCGCCACTAAATGTGTCTGCAACTATCGGCTTGTGGCCATATTTCAAAATGCCGAGTTGTTCAATGAGTTCTTGATGAGAGTATGCATTAACTCCGTAACCTGCATAATGTTTATTTATCGTTGGCCAAATGTGCTTATACAACCAGTCTTGTTCGACTTCTTCTGGGCGTTTACATAACAAGGATTTTGCTTCGTAGCCTTCAATTTGAACAAGAAATAATGCTAACAAAGTCAACTTGTCTTTTTCTTCAATGTCGCGGCGCCATCGTAATTTTAATCCTAAGGAATCAGGATTTAATGGCAAGGCTAATGTATCGATTTCGTTAAAGCGTTCATCATCAACTTTGATGTTATGAGAGAAATAGTCCCATGGATTATGTAGATTTATTTTTTCAGCTATATCTTTAGGCTTTATTAAATTCTGAATTAGAGCACGCTTGGCAATACTTTGGGCATCAAACGCCATCAGAAATTCAAATATTTCTAAATCTTTTTCTGTGTTATCTGTTTGAGGTAAAAGACTACCAAGCACGACTGCTCTCACTAAAATCAGAGGCTTACGACCTTTCCAATAAGATCCTAACCCTGTGAGTGTTTGCCCTAGATTAGCTTTTCTTTCTTTTTGTGCTTCAAAAGATACTTTTTGTGCTGGAAATACTGCTTCGATCAGTGCGGGCGCATCTTTTAGTGCAAAGGGTGTTAATTGTGTCATGTAATCTTCATCTCCAAACAGCGCGAACATGAGTAAATTAACTGATGAAATGCATCGCTCTGTAATGTATTTATGTATCGTTCTTAAGCTTCGAAGTATCGTTCTACTTTAAAGCAAAATATTCTTTATTACTTTTTGCCAAAGCCAAGCTCTTTGAGGCTGCGGCCTTTCAAATCTCGCCATGCATCCATACCGCTACGTGGGTTACCGGCAATCACACAAGCAGCTGCACTTGGACTTTTAAATTGGTATTCGCAGGTAAATGAATAAATATCGCCGTCTTTTACAAACACGCCATCATCTACAAGCTTTTGACGAAGCTCTCTAATGGCAGGGCGTAGTGATTTAGCTTGTGCAATATTGGCAGTAGAGCCTTTTGTAACCAAAAATTCCGGTTTACTCATTTCACCTACTGGATGCCCAGCGGCTTTAGCTTGTTTAGCTTCAAATAAAAACAAGTCATTTTCAGTGGATAGGACTTGATGAATCGATTTATCGGATGGTAATGACTTAGTATCATCCTCCGTTACTGAAACTTCATAACTAGGTAGCGATTTTTTTATGTCATTAGTTGTAGGTAACTTTGTGCTTTCATCATTGGATGACTGTGTTTTTGTATCCGCTGATTTCAATAAACCGCTAGAAGTAATATTGGATGTTTGGCTGCGTTCCACTTGTTCTGTTTGTACAATATCACCAAGCGCATGGCGCAAGGCAATGCGCCAGCCGACATCACGATCTTCAATACCACCGGTACTCATAGCCGTCATACCAAATAGCCACCACCGCTCTTCAGGCTGAAGTGCTAGCCAGTTTCGTATTGCTACTGGGATATTATCAATATCCATGCCCTCTACCGCCCAAGCTAGTACACAAAGCTCTTTGCCTAATAGGCGGTCAACAACATTTTCACCTACTTGCCAAGAACTGGTTTTTAAGCCGTAGCTTTTCAAGCGGGCATTGAATGCACGTTGCACCTCAGCACGAATCGCAGACCAACAAGGGCGATCGAGAATAACGCGATCAATTACGGACAATTTTTCGCTTTGTGCTTGTAGCCCAAGGTATTCACGAATTTCAATTTTGCCACTATTGGCTTTAGGAATAATGACCTTAAAGTGATGTGGATCACTCGACGCAGGCACACCAAAGCCCAGCGTTGGGTGTTTAGCCGCCGCTTGTTCTGTGGATGTTTTCGCCTTTGCCATTATTTTATCCTCTCTAGTGTCATCATTATTTGTTATAAACTCTCAATTTTTTATTCATCTTGAGATATGTCGCCCGGTTTCAATTCAATACCAACTAATTTTGCGAATTCTTTAGCTTCAAAGCCATTTTCAAACTCAACACCGTCTTTAACTGAGATAGCAACCTGAGCATCCGCTTCCTTTAATACATCACGTAAACTGTTAATGGTGTTTTCTATCATGGCGGCAGTAATCTGGCGCCCACTAAAACGAATGCTTACGGTATTTTCGCCTGCTCCAATCTCTATTCTAACGCCTTTAAATTTGGTTGAAGTTTGTTCTCGAAAACGATTGATGACACTAAAGACTTTATCTGTGCTATCAAGCGACACTCCTTTAGTGCTGTTTAAACGTGCAGGCTTGGTATCGTCTACTTGTACAGTTTTGTCACCACTGTGCGGTATTGAAAAGTCTGCGGTTTTGTTGGCGTCACCTGATTTTGCAAAAACGAGCAAGCGGGCAGCGTCAGTACCAATTTCAAACGGTGCATCATAAGCTTTACCGTCTTTTGGATTTGAACCGTCTAAGGTATAAAATATTTGCGCACTTGGTGTGCATTGCAAGGTAATTTTACGCTTGTCTGCTAGCGGCTCTACTTGATGGCGAATTTTTAAATCAGCTAACCAACGCGTTGTAGGACCTACTTCATATTTACCACTTGGATCTTTTACTGAAAAATACAATGTGCCTTGCGTTGAGCTGAAACTTTCTAAATCTTCTACTTGCGCGTCAGCTTCTGTTACTTCAGGTTTGGTTGAATAATAAATCACAGGACTTTCACCAGCATTGCGCGGTGTTAGACTGAGATGTGATTCTCCAGTATCTGGATTTGTACTAAGTAAAGAAACATTAACGCTGGTTTTTTCTTTAGGAAAAGGTCCCTTTTCAATATAGCCATCCTCGCCCAAGCGCCAGCGGCCTTGTTTTAACGCCTCGGTTTTAAGTGTATCTATGCCACTACTACCAGGCATCCATGGCCAACCAGGATTACACTTGGATCTATAGACGACATCTTTCCAAGGCGTGCGTCGGTTGTTTGCGCCCGATGGCCAAAGTTCTGATTCAGCCATCGCAAAATACTGATTGAATTCGTCTTTTAGCTGAGCTGCCAATTTGTAGTTTGCACGAGGATCAGCCATTAATTTTTCAATCTGGGTTTCTGCTGATTGTTCGCCTTCACCTAACTTTAAGCCATTGTCGATAGTAACTTTTAGTAATGTCTCAGTACCAAAAGACTCATCTATACCTGGAAACCATATGGTGTTGTATGCCGCTGATAGCGCCTTAGTAAACCGGCTTTCTGCTTCTTCAAGTCGGTCTCGCGCTTCTTCGTATAAGGTATCGCCAGCCTTTAAGCGTTGATTAATTTGTTCTATGGCATAAAGCTCGCGCAAGCGCTCTTCAACCGCTTCGGCCATGATGCTATCTTGTCCTGTTAGTACTAACAGGTTATTTTTTTCTTGCTGAAACTCGAAAAAATTAATCAGTTCACTAGGAGGCACTTTGCCATCTGGCTTAATGACGATTAGTACACGTGGCCCAGTTAATTTTAGATCGTCCATGCGTGGCAATATTTGAACTTCCTGATAAGCATTGCGCTTGTTTGGTTGCAATATTCTTTTTAAACGATTAATTAAAGCGTTATCTATTTTGGATTGCGGAATTTCTTTAGCATTGCGTTCAATCTGACGTGATAAGTTCTCCGTTTCCTTTATGAACAAACGTTGATCTTCACGGTGTAAGTACCATGCATGTTCACGCAAGTTTTTTATTGCATCTAGAAACTCATCTGCTTTTCTATTGGGTGCGGCGAGGAATTCAATGATTTCACTTTCAGATAAACCAATGCGACCACCTACAGCACGAGACAATGAGGATACAAGTAATAAAGTCATCAACTGAGTTGCTGCATCATTACTTTGTTCGGCATCAATTGCCTCTGCTATAGCATCGCCTTTATCAGCAATATCACGAGTAATAGCAGGAACGAGCTTAGGTGAAATGCGTTCGATTTCGTCTTTAACTTGTTCATCATTTAAATCAAGGTGCTGCGTGCCTATTAAGTAAACATCATCTGTTATTCTGTGATCAACACTTTTTAGTAAGCGGGCAGTAAATTGCATCAATCCGCGAGTCTGACGGAAACCTTCATTTTCTTTAAATAATGCAACTAAATGCTTGAACGAAGGGTGGAACGGGTAAGTTTCGCGAATTTGCTCTGCAATTTGTTCAATACTGGATGCAATGATGTAACCGCCATCCTCAGCTTTTTTAATTTGCTGCGCATATTCTTCGGCTATCGCACCACAACCTCTTTTTTCAAGTCTTCCAAAGTTCCGAAATGTCCATATATCAACTTAATAATCAGTAATTTGCATGTTTTTCATCCTTCTGTAATCCAGTAACCTCTAGTTTATACCTACGCTTTAAAGTAATACCATAACTAATACCATTCATTAATTTAGCTTGTTGCTATTACTGCTAATTTACGAGTGCATAGCGTAGTTTTTATTTTTAATTGTTGGCAAGAATTTGTTATTCGCATGATCTATTTTCCCGCTATGATATGATACTTTCACTTTTAAAATCTTAACGAGAAGAAAATGACTACGCCGCAAAATGAAAACATTCATATCCAATCAGAAACCGTGTTAATTACACCGTTAGAGCTAAAAAATTTACTCCCAGCTTCTGAAAGTGTTTATCAATTCATTGCTGAATCTCGCCAAATTATTGCAAATATTGTGCATAAAAAAGATCCGCGTTTTTTAGTGATTTGCGGACCTTGTTCTATTCACGATCTTGATGCCGCTAAAGAATATGCGTTGCAGTTAAAAAAACTGCACGAGCAATATAAAGACACCTTGTATATTGTGATGCGCGTGTATTTTGAAAAACCCCGTACAACGGTTGGCTGGAAGGGACTAATTAATGATCCGCACATGGATGATTCTTTTGATATCGAAACAGGTTTAAAACAGGCTCGTGAACTTCTGCTCTGGATCTCTGACTTGGGATTACCCATTGCAACCGAGGCGCTGGACCCTATTAGTCCTCAATATCTGGGCGATCTGTTTAGTTGGGCTGCAATCGGTGCCCGTACTACTGAATCACAAACGCATCGTGAAATGGCAAGTGGCTTATCAATGCCGGTTGGTTTTAAAAATGGTACTGATGGCAGCTTATCAACGGCGGTCAATGCGATGCAATCAGCCTCTTCGCCACACCGTTTTATGGGTATTAATCAGCAGGGGCAAAGCGCTTTACTGCAGACTAGTGGCAATAAAGATGGCCATGTCATTCTGCGCGGAGGCGGTGGTAAACCCAACTATGATTCGCTTAATGTGGCGCTGGCAGAGCAGGCGCTTCGTAAAGCTGGTGTTGAAGAGGTGTTAATTGTTGACTGTAGCCATGCAAATTCTAATAAAGATTATTCATTACAACCTTTAGTTGCTAAAGATGTTTTCCATCAAGTGATTGAAGGAAATAAATCGATCATTGGTATTATGCTTGAAAGCAATATCAATGAAGGTAATCAAGCTGCAGAGTTAGCAAAAGAACAACTTAAATATGGTGTATCAGTAACAGACGCCTGTATTAACTGGGAGACAACCAGTCAATTACTGGCCGATGCGGTTCGTCTGTTAAAAGATACGTTAAAAACACGATAAGAAGAAATTTATGCCTTTAAGTAAATTAAGAGACCAAATTGATGCTGTTGATCAGCAGATTATTGATTTACTCGCTGAACGGTTACGTTTAGTCGGGGAGGTTGGCGAAGTAAAAACTGAGCATGGATTGCCCATTTACGCACCTGATCGCGAGGCGGCAATGCTTAAAAGACGTCGAGCTGAAGCGGAATTAAAAAGTGTGCCTGGCAATTTAATTGAGGATATTTTACGCCGCATAATGCGTGAATCGTATGCGAGTGAAAATGAAACGGGGTTCAAAACTGTTAATCCAGATATGAAACGGATTGTTATTATTGGTGGTAATGGTTTATTAGGCCAACGTTTTGTTGAAATGTTTGAACTGTCCGGTTATCGGGTTGATATCTTAGGGCGTGCTAACTGGGAACAAGCGGAAAAAATCTGCAGTCAGGCAGGCCTGGTGATTGTCGGCTCTCCTATTGATGTCACTGAATCGGTTATCAAGCAGCTGACTTATTTGCCTGAAGATTGCATTCTGGCTGATATAACCAGCGTTAAAGCTGGCCCTTTACAGGCGATGCTTGATGTCCACAAAGGCCCGGTTGTAGGCCTGCACCCTATGTTTGGCCCTGATATTTCAAGTTTTGCTAAACAGGTTATTGTTTATTGTGATGGCCGCGGGCAAGAGAAATATACCTGGCTGATTGAACAGATGAAAATTTGGGGGGCACGTCTTTATAATGTAAAGGCGGAAACGCATGATGAGTCAATGACATTAATCCAAGCGCTACGCCATTTTACAAGTTTTGTCTATGGCGTGCATTTGCAGGAAGTAAACGCGGATTTGAAACAGTTACTTGATTTAAGCTCGCCAATCTATCGTCTGGAATTGGCTATGGTGGGGCGGTTATTTGCTCAGGAGCCAACGTTGTATGCGGATATCATTCTTTCCCAGAAAAACAACTTAGCTATGATAAAACGTTACCATAAGCATTTTTCTGACGCCATTCAACTATTGGAAAATGAAGACAGAGAAGCTTTTATCAATCGCTTTAAATCAGTGACTAATTGGATGGGGGACTACTCCTCTTTATTCCTAAACGAGAGTCGTGCCCTTTTACAGCAGGCCAGTGATAACCGGCATTATGAAGATAAATAATTTTTCTTCAGGCAAATAAAAGGGAGGTTATTAACCTCCCTTTTATTTATCTAACGCTTGCCTTTTATGCGGCAAACTCTTTATTTAATTGTATTTCCAGATCAGATTCGATTTCAATTTCTGGCTCTTCAATGGCTTCTCCTGAAATATCGCCATTACGGCACATATCTTTGCCATTATTCTTTGCGCGAGCCGCTTCAGACTTATGAATATACTTGTTTAGCTGGCGCTCAATTTTTTGGAATAACTGCCCGATTGCTGTATAGAGATCATCGTGCTCTGCATGAGCAAATACCTTACCATTAGGGACATTGATAGTTGCTTCGATTTTTACGCCTTTTGGCTCTTTGGTGATGATGCAGTGTGGGCTAATTAGTGGAACTTGCAGCTTCTCTAATCTTTGGAAACGTTCCTCTACTTTGGTGCGCATTGTGTCAGTGATAGTGATTTGTTTGCTTGTAATTTCAATTCTCATAGAAGACACCTTTTAGTTATACACTCATTGTGTTCATGAATAGACTAGACTTTTTTATTGCTTTTAAAAGTGACTAACATCTCATTTAGTCGGCTTTTGTTATTAAGGAATTTATTCTTTGACCCATGTTTATTTTCTTAAAAAAAAGTTAAAGAGTACTTGTTGAAAGTAAAGACTTAAGGCACTGTTGAACGGATAAATTCCTCACTCTTATATCTCCTTTTTGCTTTAAACACCTTTTTTTCATTCCCTATTTTGCTATCTTTGCTTTTTAGACTCCTTTTCCTTATTAAAGTTGATTTATTACATGTCCTTCACCTTTCAGTCTACACGTATTTTCCTATTTTGCTATTTCTGTAGCACGAGTTGTTTTTTATCTGCCTCTCCCTGGTCAGATGGTTTAAGTATGTACGGTGATTTCAAGTACACCTCAGGTTTTACGCATTTTGAATATGTAAATCCAAATGCGCCAAAAGGCGGTATTTTTAAACAATCCGCTATTGGCAGTTTTGATTCACTCAATCCCTTTATCGTTAAAGGTAATGCTGCAGCAGGTATTACTATGATTTATGACTCCTTGCTTAAGCAAGCAAGCGACGAGCCTTTTAGCGGTTATGGCTTGATTGCAGAGAAGGTTAAAGTGGCAGACGATTTTTCGTCAGTCAGTTTTTTAATCAATAAAAATGCCCGTTTTCATGATGGCAAGAGCATCCAGGCAAGGGATGTTAAGTTTAGTTTTGAATTATTAATTGAACAGGGGGATCCTCATTATCGCTCCTATTATTCAGGTGTAGAAAAGGTACAAGTTGATGATCCATTGCAAGTAACTTTCTATTTTAAAGAGAGGGGGAACCGCGAATTAGCGTTGATTATTGGCCAGCTGCCTATACTTCCTGAACATTACTGGCGCGATAAAGATTTTTCCAAGAGCGGTTTAGCTATTCCGCTTGGCTCAGGGGCTTATCGCGTTGAAAGTTTCCAGGCTTCTAAAAGAATCACGTATCAACGGGTTAAAGATTATTGGGCTAAAGATTTAGCTGTTAATAAAGGAATGCATAATTTTGACACTATGATCTTTGATTATTATCGTGATGATAGTATTGCTTTTGAAGCGTTCAAATCAGGGGCCTTTGATTATCGCTTTGAAACGTCAGCAAAGCGTTGGGCAACGGGTTATAGCGGTGATGATTTTGTTTCTGGTAAAATTGTTAAATCTACCATTGCGGATAAAACCCCTCAGGGAATGCA
>Ga0075011_10001079_pt1 | contig 14647 bp, 15 predicted proteins | sample TARM_MetaG_T_14_FD_72354 | JGI IMG/M metagenome (GOLD analysis project Ga0075011, IMG submission 72354) | Freshwater microbial communities from Pennsylvania, USA, analyzing microbe dynamics in response to fracking - TARM_MetaG_T_14 | ecosystem: Environmental > Aquatic > Freshwater > River...
GAGATAGCCCATGGCTCGTTTCTTCCGTCGTCGTAAATTCTGCCGTTTTACTGCAGAAGGCGTACAAGAGATTGACTACAAAGATGTAGCAACTCTTAAAAACTACATCACTGAAGCTGGTAAAATCGTACCTAGCCGTATCACTGGTACAAGTGCTAAATACCAGCGTCAGCTAGCTCGCGCAATCAAACGTGCTCGCTACCTAGCTCTATTGCCATACACTGACAAGCATCAGTAATCGGCACCGTTTATTAAGAAAGAGGATTAAGCAATGCAAGTTATTCTACTTGATAAAATCGGTAACCTAGGTGGTCTTGGCGATACTGTTAGCGTTAAATCTGGTTACGCTCGTAACTTCCTTATCCCACAAGGTAAGGCTGTAATGGCAACTAAAGCTAACGTTGAAGTATTCGAAGAGCGTCGTGCTGAACTAGAAGCTAAAGTTGCAGAGCAACTGGCAGCTGCACAAGCACGTGCTGATAAAGTTAGCGCTCTAGAAGCGGTTGTTATCACTTCTAAAGCTGGTGACGAAGGCAAACTATTCGGTTCTATCGGTACTCGTGACATCGCTGACGCTATCACAGCGGCTGGCGTTGAAGTTGTTAAAAGCGAAGTTCGCCTACCTGAAGGTGCTCTACGTAACACTGGTGAGTACGACATTAGCGTTCAACTTCACTCTGAAGTTTTCGCTGACGTTAAACTGCAAGTTGTTGCTGAGTAATTCAGTTATCGATGATTTAAAACACCAGCTTCGGCTGGTGTTTTTTTATGTCTGTTAGTTAAAAGATAAACAGCAAACTGATAGCAAAAATACTGTCGGATTTACTTAATCCTTCAGGAACTTTATCGTGGTATTGTTTGGATTGGCTAATTTTAAGTGCGATATCCTCGGTGATGTTATTGGTCACACTGATATCACTATCCCACATTGAGTTGCTTTCACCAGTAATATGAGTGACATCGATACCAAGCTTTAAGTTGTCCAATATTTTCCAGTGTCCGCGAATATTGGTACGAAATATGGATTCTTTAACGACATCCGGAAAAATGATGTCATCATCATCAATCTCGTCCAGGTTTGGCTCCTGATAGCGATAACCAGGACCGAGTTCAACTTCTAATAGCAGATCGCTACTATTTGCGACCTGATAACCTAAACCGCCTGATACTGTGTAGTCTTTGAAGTAAGCAGTGTATTGTGAATCCATTCCTTTTAGGCTGCTGTATAAATAGGTATCGTTACCTAACTTATAGTCGCTTTGCAGTGAATAAGTGGATTGTCGTTTTGTTTCCTTACCATTTTTTTCCAGACGATAGAATTTGAAATCGGCATTGGTCCTGTATCGGCCTGAGGTGTATTCTGTGCGCAGGCGGGAGTTCAGTGATTCCGAAGTTGTATTACCTGAGTGCGCCTGGTAGCCGAATTCTACTTGAGTGTCCCAAGGTGAGGGGATGTCAATTTCCTGAACCGCGTTTGCCTCTTCCTTTGCATAAACTGCATGTGCTAATAGCAGGCTAATACTAAGAAGCCAGAATTTGGACACAAACTACCTCGGGTAAATTAATTTGGGCGGCAAATGATAAATGCCACTGATGAATATTCAGTCAAGTTAACGTTAATTCTGCATGAGTTAGCATTCAAAGTAGAGTTAGCCAGGTAAAATTCAGAATAATCATCGCCCGCTTTGTGAATAAATCACCTTTTGTATGCAGGTGTGATGCCTATTGGGTGCCCTGGTGTGGAATCAGGATACCGATTCAGTGACATAGTGATAAATAATTCTTAGGGTTGAGTGCTTTGCTCATCCTCGCATCTTGAAGTGACTTGGGTATAATAAACGGTCGTTAAAAAGTATTGAGCATAATCATGGCAGAACCACGTACAGAGAACAGAAACCGTAAAACGTCAGATGCACAAGTAGATGCCATCAAAGTGCCCCCTCACTCGCTGGAAGCTGAGCAGTCAGTGATCGGTGGTTTATTATTGGATAATGAACGTTGGGATACCGTTTCTGAGCGAGTTGTTACAGCAGATTTCTACAGTCGTCCTCATCGACATATCTTTGATGCTGTTAAGTCGATTCTGGAGGCCAGCAAACCTCTGGACTTGATTACGCTTTCTGAGTTTCTCGAGCAGCGGGAACAGCTTGAAGATGTTGGTGGTTTTGCTTATTTAGCCGATCTGGCAAAAAACACTCCGAGTGCAGCTAACATCAATGCCTATGCTGAGATTGTTGCTGAGCGAGCCTTGGTGAGAAACCTGATTGGGGTGGCCAATGATATTGCCGATGCCGGTTATGATCCTCAAGGACGCAGTTCGGAAGACTTACTTGATTTAGCAGAAAGCAAAGTTTTTGCGATTGCAGAAGCCCGTACTAACGAAAATGAAGGTCCGCAGAATGTGGATAATATTCTGGAGAAGACCTTAGAACGTATTGAGATGCTCTATAAAACACCACAAGATGGTGTAACAGGTGTCAACACAGGCTTTACCGATCTCAACAAGAAAACGGCAGGCTTACAGGGTTCCGATTTGGTGATTGTTGCGGCTCGTCCATCGATGGGTAAAACTACGTTTGCGATGAACCTGTGTGAGAACGCGGCGATGGAGCAGGATAAACCTGTTCTTATCTTCTCTCTGGAGATGCCTTCAGAGCAGATCATGATGCGTATGCTGGCCTCACTCTCTCGCGTTGATCAAACTAAAATTCGTACCGGTCAGCTTGATGATGAAGACTGGGCGCGTATTTCTTCGACCATGGGTATTCTTATGGAGAAGAAAAATATGTATATCGATGACAGCTCTGGTCTAACACCGACAGAAGTTCGCTCCCGAGCAAGGCGTATTGCCCGCGAACGCGGTGGCTTATCCTTAATCATGGTCGACTATCTGCAGTTAATGCGTGTGCCTTCTCTGTCTGATAACCGTACTCTGGAAATTGCAGAAATTTCCCGTTCTCTTAAAGCGTTGGCGAAAGAACTGAATGTTCCAGTGGTGGCACTATCCCAGCTAAACCGCTCTCTGGAACAACGGGCAGACAAGCGTCCTGTAAACTCGGACTTGCGTGAATCAGGCTCTATCGAGCAGGATGCCGACTTAATCATGTTTATTTACCGTGATGAAGTTTATAACCCGGATAGTGCCTTGAAAGGAACGGCGGAGATCATTATTGGTAAGCAACGTAATGGCCCTATCGGTTCTGTTCGTTTAACCTTCCAGGGACAGTATTCTCGATTTGATAATTACGCGGGCCCTGCGTTCGACGACGAATGATCATAACCCTGCTTATTTGAAATACTACAGGCTGCCTATGTAATTCCAGAGAAGGCTCAATGCTGTTCGTTTAAGGATTTTATCTGTCTCATTCCAGCGAGCCTTAGCGAGACTAGGAATCTAATAGCAGCGCTCGCTGAATTAGATTCCAGATATTTCGTTCCGAAATTCTGGAATGATAATATTGGGTTTGCCATCAGTTTGAGATTTTCGGATCCTGCCGTTTGTTTATTCCCCCTGAATCGTAGCAATAAGCTTTCTTTTTCCACCGTGATCCCGATGCTCTCCCAAGTAAATGCCTTGCCATGTTCCCAAAGCGAGTCGACCATTACTGATCGGGATTGTGACACTTGAGCCTAAGAGTGATGCTTTGATGTGTGCAGGCATGTCATCATCACCTTCGTAAGTGTGAATATAGTAGGGGGCACGCTCTGGCACAAAATGGTTAAAGTGTTGCTCCATATCTGAACGGACGGTGGGATCGGCATTCTCATTTATGGTTAAGCTGGCAGAGGTGTGCTGAATAAAAAGATGCAACAGACCAACGGAAATACTCTTTAGTTCAGGTAATTGCCTTTCAACGTCAGCGCTGATCAGGTGAAAGCCGCGAGAGAATGAAGGTAGATGAATACTGGTTTGTTTCCACATGGTTAAAGCCCTAAATCTATTTGGCAAATCGCTAGTTTAGCGTTAAGGTGAGTTGCGTGCGACAACCCAGTTTACTTTATAGCAGTTCCGGTCATGATCGAATTGCTTTGCCTGTTGAAGTCACCGCTTACGCGCATCATGCTCACCGTTTAATTACTGGCATTGGCATGACTTAACTCAAGGCGTATAGCGTAAAGTTACTTAATAATTAGCGACTCAAAATTAATTACTTTTTTTGCTACTCTATTGGGTAGCGTTTTACTTTATTTTTATTAATCGGGGATCCGACAATCAGCCACAACTTCTATCATGAAGCCTGGCTTAGATTGTTTGAACAATACCTACTGTCATATCGGGATAGATACCATGTTGAAAAACATCAATCCAACGCAAACTCAAGCTTGGAAAGCACTGACTGCGCACTTTGAATCCGCGCAGGGAATGAACCTGAAATCTTTGTTCGCAGAAGATAGTGAACGTTTTTCTAAGTACTCAGCGCAGTTTGGTAGCGATATTCTTGTCGACTACTCAAAGAACCTTGTGAATGAAGAAACAATGAAAAACCTGTTTGCACTGGCAGAAGAAACAGATGTCAAAGGTGCGATTCAGGCGATGTTCACTGGTGAAGCGATTAACCAGACTGAAGGGCGTGCTGTTCTTCACACAGCTCTGCGTAACCGTAGCAACAAGCCAGTAATGGCTTACGGTAAAGATGTTATGCCAGAAGTGAATGCTGTGCTTGAAAAGATGAAGGCATTCTCTGAGCGTGTTATTGGTGGTGACTGGAAAGGTTACACTGGTAAAGCGATTACGGATGTTGTAAACATCGGTATTGGTGGTTCAGACTTAGGTCCATACATGGTGACTGAAGCTTTGACGCCATACAAAAACCATCTGACAATGCATTTTGTCTCTAACGTTGATGGTACTCACATTGCAGAGACCCTGAAGAAGGTAAACCCAGAAACAACACTGTTCTTGGTTGCATCTAAAACATTTACGACTCAGGAAACGATGACCAACGCACACTCTGCGCGTGATTGGTTCCTTGCATCTGCGGGTGATGACGCTCACGTAGCAAAACACTTTGCTGCTCTTTCTACTAATGCCGGTGCTGTTTCTGAGTTTGGTATCGATACTGACAACATGTTCGGTTTTTGGGACTGGGTTGGTGGCCGTTACTCACTATGGTCAGCGATCGGTCTTTCTATCATTCTGTCTATTGGTTACGAGAACTTTGTAGAGCTTCTGACTGGCGCACACGAAATGGATAACCACTTCGTAGAGACGCCATTTGAAGATAACATTCCAGTTATTCTGGCGTTGATTGGTATCTGGTATAACAACTTCCACGGTGCTGAGTCAGAAGCGATTCTGCCTTACGATCAATATATGCATCGTTTTGCGGCTTACTTCCAGCAAGGCAACATGGAGTCAAATGGTAAATACACTGACCGTGAAGGTAATGCTGTTACTTACCAAACCGGTCCAATCATCTGGGGTGAACCAGGTACAAACGGCCAACACGCGTTTTATCAGCTAATTCACCAGGGAACTAAGATGATTCCTTGTGACTTCATTGCTCCAGCTGTGACTCATAACCCAACAAGTGATCATCACCAAAAACTGATGTCTAACTTCTTTGCTCAAACAGAAGCCCTGGCGTTTGGTAAGTCTGCTGAAACAGTAAAAGCTGAGCTTGAAAAAGCCGGTATGAGTGCAGAAGAAGTGGCGAAGCTTGTTCCTTTCAAAGTGTTTGAAGGTAACCGTCCTACGAACTCTATTCTGGTTAAACAAATCACACCACGTTCACTGGGTAACCTGATTGCAATGTACGAACATAAAATCTTCGTACAAGGTATCATCTGGAACATCTTTACCTTTGACCAGTGGGGCGTAGAGCTTGGTAAGCAACTGGCAAACCAAATTCTCCCAGAGCTGGCTGACAGCTCTGAAGTGAGCTCTCACGACAGCTCGACTAACGGTCTGATCAACGCATTTAAATCATTGCGTGGTTAATTGATCGAGATTGAGCCTGTTATTTGGTTAGCAGGCTCTGATATAAAAAAGGCTGATGCGGTTGCATCAGCCTTTTGTGTATTTGGTTACTTAGAATGCTCTACTCGAAGCAGATCTCAATAAATGCATTTCCCCATTGAGAAGAGAAGGGCATGATGATGATTGAGCCTTCACATTTATGACGAATAGTGTGACCTTTACCTGAAACAACCACAGGGGTTGCCATATCAAAGTCAAAGCCACTTTCTGCAAGAATACGCTTTGCGCCTCCTGTTACCATGTTGGTGATTTCACCCACCATGTCTGTGACTTCTTCATTGAGCCCGTTTGGGCGCTCACCCAGCATGTTTTGCATGATTTCCAGCGCTAGGTTTTCATCAAAAGTAATCGACATCGAACCACGAGTTTGATTGCCGACCATACCTATTAGGCCTGAGATATCTCCTCGAGCAACTTCATCTTTTTTAAGACGAGGTTTTTGAGGCTTTAACTCCAATGAGGCCATCGTTTTTAAAACGTTCATTAGAGACGCTAGGAACGGGTTTACAAATTCAGCGCGCATAACTTTCTTCTATTTGGTTCAATATGTTTACTTTGAGGAACACGATTGGCATACACCGTGTGATTCGATCACATGATTTGCGATGGTAAAACCGTGCTGCTCAGCGTTCTTTTCTAATTGAGTTATCAGGTTATCATTTTGTAGTTCTACGACACTACCACACTTGTCGCAAATTAATAGTTGCGAAAAATGTTTGTTGGCATTGCAAGAGCAACAAGAGATAAAGCTATTCGTCGACTCAACGCGATGAATGAATCCTTGCTCCATTAGAAAATCCAGAGCCCGGTAAACCGTTGGTGGTTTCGCTTGAGGTTCACTCTTTTTTAACTCATCCAGCAACTCGTAGGCACTGGATGCTTTCTCGCTCGAACAAATTAGCTCAAATACTCTTTTTCGCTGCGAAGTTAGCCTGACTCCTCTTACTGCACAAAGCTCTTCAACTTGTTTTGTTAGACTCGTGTCCAATTCTATCACCATAACCGTTGAACGTTAGAGTATTAAACTCCAACATTTGATATCCCGCTTGTTTGATGAGTAGGCGCTCGCGGTTGAGATTATGTTGTTGCGCGCCACGTAAGCGAGTATCGATAAACTCGTAGATAAGCGTTAACTTACCTCATATCACAGCAAAACGATACTATATAACAATAGTTCGAGATGTTGACGACAAAATTACCGGTGTTTTTATTAGTGTAGTGAATTTTTAGCGTGCTTTTTTGTGAATGTTGCGCCATCACTGTGTATAATCTTCGCTCTTTTTAAGGTGTAAAGCGAAGGAACCGTTTTGCATAGTTTGTCTGGCTCCAATATACACAGTAAGATCGTTTAAGTATTGAGGCACAGAAGCCAGACTTGTCTGGTTGTATAAATTATTTTATCACGGTATCTGAATTCAATATAAATCATGACTATTGCTAACAACACATCATTTAATGCTAACCGCTTATCCGTTGCACCCATGCTCGATTGGACGGATCGCCATTGCCGCTATTTCCATCGCTTAATGACATCTCAAACCTTACTGTATACAGAGATGGTTACGACAGGTGCAATTATTCATGGTAAAGGTGATTTCTTAGCCTACAACGAGGAAGAACACCCGGTTGCATTGCAGTTAGGTGGCTCTAATCCAGTGGATCTGGCTCATTGTGCCAAATTGGCTCAGCAACGTGGTTATGATGAGGTAAACCTAAATGTTGGCTGTCCATCTGACCGAGTCCAGAATGGCCGTTTCGGCGCTTGTTTAATGGCCGAGCCTCAGTTAGTCGCTGACTGTGTTGCTGCTATGCGTGATGTGGTGGATATACCGGTAACGGTGAAAACCCGTATTGGTATTGATGATCAGGATTCCTATGAGTTTCTGACTGACTTTATTACTACTGTTTCCGAAAAAGGGGGATGTGAGCAGTTTACTATTCATGCTCGCAAAGCCTGGTTGAGTGGTTTGAGCCCGAAAGAGAATCGTGAGATCCCGCCGCTTGATTACCCTCGTGCTTATCAGGTTAAGAAAGATTTCTCGCACCTCAATATCGCGGTTAATGGTGGAGTGAAAAGCTTAGTTGAAGCGAAAGAGCATTTAGCACATTTGGATGGTGTGATGATTGGTCGTGAAGCTTATCAAAGCCCATATATCTTAGCAGAAGTGGATCAGCAAATATTCGGTTTAGATACACCAGTTAAAAAGCGTTCTCAAATCATCGAAGAGATGTTCCCATATATTGAACAGCAACTCTCTCAAGGGGCTTATCTAGGCCACATCACTCGTCATATGTTGGGATTATTCCAGAGTATGCCCGGAGCACGTCAGTGGCGTCGTTATATAAGTGAAAATGCGCACAAGAAAGGGGCCGGGATAGAAGTTGTCCAAGAGGCGTTAGCAAAAATTCCGTACAAAGAGTTGGATGTGTAAATTTCACCATTAGTTAGTGATTTTGACCTCTCTGTTTTAATAAAGCCAGCTAAGGTAACTTTGCTGGCTTTTTTTGCGTATAAATTCAATGGGTTAAGTTGTTAGGGAAAGTGGAATAGATTCTGCAAGGTATAACAAAAAGGAGAGTGAATTATGTTTGAGATTATTTTCATTCTGGTGTTTGTTGCGACTTTGCTGGTGACAGGCCTGACTGTAATGAGTGTCTTTGCCGCAATCGGCTTATCTTTATTAGTGATGTTTGTGCTCGGTATGTTTGGCATGGTACTTAAGTTGTTACCGTGGATATTATTGATAGTCTTTGTTGTGTGGATATTCCGTCAGGGAAATCGAGCGCCACGTTAAATCTTATGAGTATGCGTTTTCAGGCATAAGTAATGTGCTAATATCACGTTAGTCAGGTTAATGGAGCCTGGATAATGATAGATTGGGAGCAGATAGGATGAACAAACCTATAGCCGCTGTTATTTCTTTTGCACTCGTAATGGGCTCGGCTTCTGCGTGGTGTGCTGATTCAATGTTCAGCGTTAAAGCTGGTGCTGATGCGTGGTTACCAAGCACAAAAATTGACAATGTTCGTCGTGATGATGTTAATGCGCCTGTTATTAATCTGGCTGTTGAGCATCAACTCCCTTATTTACCGAATGCTAGCTGGCGTTACACTCGTGTAGATGCGGATTATGCCGCTTATGATAAGTATGACTACAGCTTTTATTACAATATTTTAAACCGCGAGTTAATGACGTTTGATGCCGGCATCAGCATGACTCAGTATGCGGATAGCGACTATCAGGCAAAAGATGCGAAGCACTATTCATTTAATGAGATGACATTTAACTGGTACGCGTATGCGGATCTCTCAATTCCTAACACTAACTTTGACATTATTGGTCAGTTTGAATTTGGTGATAGTGATGGGATAAAAAGTTCGGATGTTCTTGCGGGCATTCAATATGTTGTCCCTTTCTCTGCTGGAGATCTGTCGGTTAGGGGCGGTTATCGGGTTATTGATTTGGAGTTTTCCGACCTGGCAACCGATTCACCGGAGAATAAAATGTCTTATGTGTTTGCTGATGGCTGGTTTGCCGGAGCACAATTTAAGTTTTAATGATTGTTTATGAGAGGAAGCCACGCGAGTCGTGGCTTTTTTGTGTTAATTATTTCTTATCATTATTTAGCACTTCCCAACAATTGAGCCATGCTTAGTAAGTGGACTTAGCTAAGTGAGAGTATAGGGAATGACAATCGCAGAACTGAGAAACTTATATAAAGATAAAATGCTGGTCGAAGCGATTATTGAACCATCTTCTGAAGAGGGGGCATGGATCGTGGAATTCCGCCATCAGGCTGGTGGCTTTGTATTACTAACTAATGCAAGTGGCGAGGAGTGCCACTATGCAGATTTGGATTTAGCATCAAAATCTGCAATGGCCGTCGGGTTTAAGCATGTCCGGGTAGAGTCTATTTGAGAGTGATATTACTTTCTTACTTCCAAAAAGTTATAAAACATTCTCATCTATTCTTTCTTGTTATTAAAGAGAGTGGTTAATCTATCGTCACGCAATGAATAAGGAAGTCGTGACAATGTCTTCAGGAAACACCATACCAAAAGAGCTAGTCAGCCTGACCGGCCCACTAAACGACTCGCAGTTAGATCAACTGCAACAAACGGTTTCGCAACTCTCACCCCAGCAACTGGCTTGGGTGAGTGGTTATTTCTGGGGTTTAAGTCAATCTCAAACTTCGGGAGCGCCTTTGGCTCAAACAACAGCTTCTGCCAAGCAGCCTGATGGTAAGCTAACGATTATTTACGCTTCACAAACTGGCAATGCTAAAGGGGTTGCAGAAGCGCTGGAAAGTGAAGCTCAGGCAGCAGGCGTGGCAGTTCGCTTATTTGATGCTAGTGATTACAAGGGTAAAGATCTGGCTAAAGAGACCCATGTCATTTTTGTTGCTTCTACTAACGGTGAAGGGGAAGCTCCGGATAACGCACTTGAACTGCACGAATTTCTTCAATCTAAGAAAGCACCTAAGTTACCTAATTTAGAATATGGTGTGATTGGTCTGGGGGATTCCAGCTATGAATTTTTCTGTCAGACAGGTAAAGACTTTGACTCATTTTTGGAAAAGTTAGGCGCTAAGCGCTTTATTGATCGGATTGATTGTGACGTTGACTACGATGAGCCAGCTGCCCAATGGCGTGTGAGAGCACTGGAGGTTGTTAAAGAGTCTTTGGCAAGTAATCAAGCTGAGATTGTCCAGCTTCCTGTCGGGCAAGCCACACCTTCTCACTCTCAATATACCAAGCAGAATCCTTACACAGCGACTTTACTGACCAGCCAAAAAATTACTGGGCGAGATTCAGGGAAAGATGTTCGTCATATTGAAATTGATCTAGAAGAATCCGGAATGAGCTATCAGCCTGGTGATGCGCTAGGTGTGTGGTATGAGAATAGTTCGGAACTAGCAAATGCAGTGGCCGCTGCTGTAGGGTTGTCTGGAATTGAAAGTATTGACGTTGATGGTGAAAGTTTATCGCTGCATAGTGCTTTGGTTAGCAAATATGAAATTACAGCAGCAAACCCTCAGCTTGTGACGAAATACGCAGAGCTATCTGGTAGTAAAAAGTTGCAAAAGCTGGTGGCGGATAAGGATAAGCTCAGAGAATATGCGTCAAACACACAAGTAATTGATGTTCTAAAAGAAAAACAAACCAAATTAACGGCGGAAGAGCTCGTTTCTATACTGCGTCGCCTGACACCTCGTTTGTACTCTATCGCATCCAGCCAGACGGAAGTGGATGAAGAAGTTCACTTAACGGTGGCGATTGTTGAATACCAAGCTGGAGGTGAAGTTCGTCAGGGAGGAGCTTCGAGCTTCCTCGGGCAAAGGCTGGAAGAAGGTGATCAAGTCAAAGTCTTTATCGAACATAATAACAACTTCAAATTGCCACAAGATGACTCAACGCCAATCATCATGGTGGGGCCGGGAACGGGGATTGCGCCATTCCGTAGCTTTATCCAGGAACGTGATAACCGAGGTGCTGAAGGTAAAAGTTGGTTGTTCTTCGGCGATCGAACCTTTACTCAGGATTTCTTGTATCAGGTTGAGTGGCAGAAGTTTCTTAAGTCGGGTGCGTTGTCGCGCTTAGATGTTGCTTTCAGCCGTGACCAACATGAAAAGGTTTATGTTCAGCATCGAATTCTTGAGCAGGCTGAGCAAGTTTGGCAATGGCTGCAAGATGGCGCTTATCTATATATCTGTGGTGATGCAACCCACATGGCAAAAGATGTTCATGAAGCATTAGTTGTTGTGGCTGAGCAGCAAGGCGGTCTGACTCGTGAGCAGGCTGAAGAGTATTTAAATGAACTTCGCAAAGCGAAACGCTACCAAAGGGATGTGTACTGATGAGCACTAAAATAGAAAACAACAGCCAGGAAGTATTGGGTGAAGTGCTTGGTCCTCTTTCGGATAACGAGCGTTTAAAAAGAGAAAGTAACTTCCTTCGCGGTACGATCGAACAAGATCTGCAAGATCGTATTACTGGTGGATTCACTGCGGATAACTTCCAGTTGATCCGTTTTCACGGTATGTACCAGCAAGATGACCGTGATATTCGTAATGAGCGAACTAAGCAAAAGCTGGAGCCGTTACATAATGTGATGCTGCGAGCTCGTATGCCTGGCGGTATTATTCAGCCCAAACAGTGGCTTGCTATCGATAAGTTCGCTGCTGAGCACACAATGTATGGCAGTATCCGATTAACGACACGTCAAACGTTTCAGTTTCATGGGGTACTAAAACCAAATATTAAGTTAATGCACCAAACCCTAAACAGTATTGGTATCGACTCGATTGCAACAGCGGGTGACGTAAACCGAAATGTTTTATGTACTTCGAACCCGGTTGAATCAGAGTTACATCAAGAAGCATATCAATGGGCTGCGAAAATCAGTGAACATTTGTTGCCAAAAACTCGTGCTTATGCAGAAGTTTGGTTGGATGGTGAGAAAGTAGAAACAACAGATGAAGAACCTATTCTGGGCAGTACTTATTTGCCTCGTAAGTTCAAAACAACGGTTGTTATTCCGCCGCATAACGATATTGACGTTCATGCCAATGATCTGAACTTTGTTGCTATCGCAGATAATGGCAAGCTGGTGGGCTTTAATGTTTTAGTTGGTGGTGGTCTGGCTATGACGCATGGTGATACTTCAACATACCCTCGCCGTGCTGATGATTTTGGTTTCATTCCATTGGATAAAACGTTGGATGTCGCAGCGGCAGTTGTTACTACTCAGCGTGACTGGGGTAACCGTTCAAACCGTAAGAATGCTAAGACTAAGTATACATTGGACCGTGTTGGTATCGAGGTGTTTAAAACCGAAGTCGAAAAGCGCGCAGGTATCCAATTTGAAGCAAGCCGTCCTTATGAATTTACCAACCGTGGTGACCGTATCGGCTGGGTTGAAGGTATTGACGGTAAATTCCACCTTGCTCTGTTTATAGAGAATGGCCGCTTACTGGATTATCCGGGTAAACCTCTTAAAACAGGTGTTGCTGAAATCGCGAAAATTCATCAGGGGGATTTCCGTATGACAGCCAATCAGAACCTGATTGTTGCCGGAGTACCCGCTGATCAAAAAGAAGTTATTGAGAAAATTGCACGAGAACATGGTTTGATGGATGATTCTGTCAGCGAGCAACGTAAGAACTCAATGGCGTGTGTTGCTTTCCCGACTTGTCCATTAGCAATGGCAGAAGCAGAGCGTTTCCTACCTTCTTTTGTCACTGAAGTTGAAGCCATTCTTGAGAAACACGGTTTACCAAAAGAAGATAACATTATCTTACGTGTGACAGGCTGTCCAAATGGTTGTGGGCGTGCAATGTTGGCTGAGTTAGGTTTAGTTGGCAAAGCCCCTGGACGTTATAACTTGCATCTGGGTGGCAACCGAGCGGGTACGCGTGTTCCTAAGATGTATAAAGAGAACATAACTGAGAAACAGATCCTGGAAGAAATTGATCAGTTAGTTGGTCGTTGGTCACAAGAACGTGAAACTGGAGAAGGTTTTGGTGATTTTACGATCCGCGCAGGCATCATTCAGGAAGTTGTTATATCTAAGAGAGACTTTTATGCCTGATATTGTCACAGTGCCGAGTTTGTCAGAGTTACTGACTCTGACAAAAGTGGAACAAACACTGCGCCTCGCGGAAGTTAACGCTTATCTTGAAAGTTTGACTGCGCAACAGCGAGTGCAATGGGCGTTCGATAATTTACCAGGCACTCATGCAGTATCATCGAGTTTTGGTATTCAAGCTGCGTTAATGTTGCATTTGGTTTCTAGTTATAAAGCGGACGTGCCAGTCGTACTTACGGATACTGGGTATCTATTTCCGGAAACTTATCAATTTATTGACCATCTAACTGAGCGCCTGGAGTTAAATTTGCAAATATTTAAGTCTGATCTTACTCCTGCCTGGCAGGAAGCTCGATTTGGTAAATTATGGGAACAAGGTGTAGAAGGTATTGAGCGATATAACCGGATCAATAAAGTGGAGCCAATGCGCAAAGCTTTGGATGAGCTGTCTATCGGTGTTTGGTTTTCAGGATTACGCCGTGAACAATCCCAATCTAGAGCGACACTGCCAATTTTAGCGGTACAAAATGGAGTGTTTAAATTTTTGCCGGTTATCGATTGGACCAATAAAGATGTTCATTATTACTTGAAAGAAAACGATCTGCCTTACCACCCTCTTTGGGATCAAGGTTACCTCTCTGTTGGTGATACTCATACTACCCGAAAGTGGGAACCCGGTATGGAAGAAGAAGAAACTCGTTTCTTTGGCTTAAAGCGTGAGTGCGGACTCCACGAAGATAATGATGTAGAAAGTAGTGGGTCTGGAATTTAATTTTTGGCGTCTCGATGTAAAAAGCTGCGTTAGCAGCTTTTTTTATAACTCATCTATGTGAAACAAGCGGATAAAAAGGATAACTCTGTGGATAACATGTATTCAACTTTGGGGTAAAGTTGAATAAATAAAGGTTTGCTGATATTTTCCGCGGTTAGCGATTGTTTTTATGTTTTTTGCAAAAAAACACTTGCCAGTGTGATTAAGATCTCTATAATGCCGCCTCACTGACACGGCAGACGTCGCAAGGCTTCAGCCAGTGTTGATTGAGGATAAGACTTCTAAAAAAGAAAAATTGAAAAAGTGT
>Ga0075011_10001081_pt1 | contig 14638 bp, 13 predicted proteins | sample TARM_MetaG_T_14_FD_72354 | JGI IMG/M metagenome (GOLD analysis project Ga0075011, IMG submission 72354) | Freshwater microbial communities from Pennsylvania, USA, analyzing microbe dynamics in response to fracking - TARM_MetaG_T_14 | ecosystem: Environmental > Aquatic > Freshwater > River...
GAAATCTCCCCCACTTTATTCCACTATACAGAAACGTTGACTTATAAAGGATTACATGATGCTAGTCATTAAGTTGAGGGCTTTTTTGATAAAAAAAGGAAAAAATGTGGTAGAAAGTGGTAGGGTGTGGTAGACTAATGTTAACTTAGAAAGGGGAGGCCTCAGTCATGCTAATTGGAGAGTTTCAACATAATATTGACACCAAAGGCAGACTGATTATGCCCGCTAAGTTTCGTTCAGAGTTAGGACAACAATTTGTCATAACTCGAGGTTTGGACGGATGCTTATTTGGTTATCCAATGGAAAGTTGGATGGCCCTACAAGAGAAATTAAAGCAATTACCGTTAGCCAAAAAAGATGCCCGTAAATTTACTCGATTTTTCTATTCGGCTGCCACTGAAGTAGAAATTGATAAGCAAGGGCGCGTAAATATACCACAGAATTTAATTGACTTTGCTAAGATCGATAAGGAATGTCGCGTGATCGGCGTATCGGACCGAATTGAGATTTGGAGTAGCGATCAATGGGATTCATTTGCAGAAGAAGCTGAAGAAGATTTTGAAGCAATTGCAGAAGAGATGATAGATTTTGGATTTTAATCAATGGGGTGAACAAGGTGCAATTTGAGCACGAAACAGTTTTGTTAAGAGAAACCATAGATGGATTAGAGATTAATCCTAATGGAGTTTATGTTGATTGCACGCTTGGTGGTGCAGGACATGCACAATATATACTTTCACAATTAAGTGACAAGGGAAAATTGTATGCATTTGACCAAGATATTAATGCTATTAATAACGCTAAAGAAGTTTTAAAAGAAGAGTATGCACAAGGAAAAGTTGTATTTATTCATAGTAACTTTAGAAATTTAAAAGAGGAATTGGCTAACTTGTCGATTCGTTATGTTGATGGAATTTTCTATGACTTGGGTGTTTCATCACCTCAATTAGATCATGCAGATAGGGGATTTAGTTATCATCAAGAAGCAAAGTTAGATATGAGAATGGATCAGTCGCAAGAATTGTCAGCTTACGAAGTGGTTAATTATTGGTCATATGAACAATTAGTTAAAATCATCTTCCGTTATGGAGAAGAAAAATTTGCTAAACGTATTGTAAGATCGATTGAACAAACTCGTGAGAAGAAACCGATTGAATATACAACTGAACTTGCTGAAATAGTAAAATTAGCAATTCCAGCAGCTACAAGACGTACTGGTGGACACCCAGCTAAGAAAACTTTCCAAGCTATTAGAATTGCTGTAAATGACGAATTAGGTTCAATTGAAGAATCCTTAGAGCAGGCGTTAGACCTTTTAAAAGTTGGGGGTAGATTATCTGTTATTTCTTTCCACTCACTTGAAGATCGTTTGGTTAAACAAATGTTTAAGCAAGTAAGTACACCACCAGAAACGCCAAATAATTTACCGTTATTACCAGAGCAAATGAAACCAGCATATCGCTTAGTAAATCGCAAACCAATCTTAGCATCGAATGAGGAATTAGAGCATAATAATCGTTCGAGAAGTGCAAAATTAAGAATTATCGAAAGACAAATTATCAACGAATAAAGCAATCAGATTGAAATACATTGATTATATTAAAGTAATGAAATTAGACTATGATAGGGAGGGACAAATGTGGCCGAAAGAGTAAAAAACTTTGAAGTAGATTATTCTAAAAAGTACGACCAAGCAGTATCTGAACAAGTCGGTAAATATGAAACGAGTATTGCAACTCAAAGTTTACCTGCGCAAGGGGAACAACATTACCAGACAACCAGTCCAGATACACATGCCGCTTTGTCTCGTAATCAAGCAAAAAGTTTGATATTAACTGCTTTAGAACAATGTTATTTAGTCGGGATTGTAGCGGTTGTAATTTGTTTGATTATTTGTAATTTAGTGATACAGTATAAAGATAATCAGCTTGCTGCAGCAACTTATGAGTATCAAACTAAAACGTCAGAGATTAGCAACCAAACAGACTTACTCTTGACAGAATTAGCTGCTAAGTATGATTACAACACAATTAAACAAATTGCCATGGATAATGGTATGACATTGCAGAAATCACAAGTAAGGAATGTTGGTGAATGAGAAAGTTTAAAACGAATTCAGACACGCGTAAAAATGTGACAACATTAGCGTTTTTATCCCTAGCTGTGGGGGTTTTACTTATCTTAAGATTCGGCCAGTTAATGATTAATAAGACTGTAAATAATATTGACTTAGTTGAGTATGGTCAAAATAATGATATGGGAAGTAGTATTACAGAAGCAAGGCGTGGGACCATTTTTGATCAGAATGGGCAGCCGATTGCTATGGATACTACTTCTTATTCTATGTATGCTGTACTAAATAGTAGTTGGGACGATAATGAGGTAGTTGATACAGATTATACGGCAAGCGTTTTGTCGAACTATCTTGATCTAACACAAGAAGAAATTTTAACTATTTTATTAAATCCAGACGCAAATCAAGTTGAATTTGGCGAAGCTGGTAAGAATATTACACCGGACACTAAAACATTGATTGACAATGAGAATTTACCCGGTATAAAATTTGATGGTCAAGTTAAGCGACAATATGTGAATGATTATTTCGCTTCACATTTAATTGGTTATGCTGTTACAGAATTTAATGATGAACTTAATACCAATATCCTAAAAGGACAAATTGGTATTGAGAGTGGCCTAGATGGTAGATTAAGTGGCATTGATCATTATCAAACAAATTTAGATAATAGTATACAAGCAGACTACTTATCAGGTGATGATGTTTATTTAACCCTTGATTCGAGATTGCAAAACTTTATGGAAGATTTGTTAGATATTAATTATAAACGTTATCAACCTGAAGAAGTTAGTGCATATCTAGTCGAGGTCGAAACGGGTCGTTTACTAACGTCAGCCCAGAGACCGAGCTTTAATCTCAATACACGAGAAGGGATTGAACAGAAGTGGACAAATATGCTGGTTGAAGAAGCTTTTGAACCAGGTTCCACTATCAAAATACTAACCCTCGCAACATCTTATGATTTAGGACTTTATGAACCAGGCGAAACATTCATGTCGGGTGAAGTAGCGGTCTATGATCAAATTGTTCGAGACTATAACTTGTATGGATGGGGAGAAATTACGTATGATGAAGGTCTCTCGCGTTCTAGTAACGTTGGTGTTGTTAAACTAGTTGAGAGAATGGGCGAAGACAAATGGGTTCAGATATTAGAAAAACTTGGATTTGGAAAATCGACTCAATCTGGTTTACCTAACGAAACAGATGGGAGTTTACAGTTTGATAACCCAGTTTCAAAGATAATGTCGAGTTTTGGGCAAGGATTTGCTGCTAGCCCTATTCAATTGCTTCAAGCATATTCAGCAATTGGAAATGATGGTAAGCAAATGAAGATTCAATATATTGATCGAATGAAAAGTAGTCAAAATGTGTTTGAAAGTAAAGTGCTTAGTCAGCCAATAACAAAAGAAGCTGCTGATCATGTTTTAGGTTTAATGGTAAATACAGTAGAAGAGAGTTACGGTACGGCGCAAGACTATAAAAATCAAACAGTTAATATTGCTGCTAAAACAGGTACCGCACAAATTGCTGATCCGAATGGAAATGGTTATTTAACGGGAGATTACGATTATTATTTCTCAGTTGTCGCTTTTTTTCCTGCGGAGGATCCGGAATTTATGTTATATATCAGTATGAAACAACCAAACAATCCGCAAGGTAGAACAGGCTCGCAAATTTTATCGGAAATTTTCCATCCATTTGTTGAGAATGTCATGATTAATCAATAGAAAGAAGGCAAACAATGGAAGTAGGAGAATTACTCAGTGTGTTAGTGGACGTTCAAATTTTTGGAACAGATTATTCAACACTTGAATTATCATCCATTGTCAATGACACACGTAAAGTTACAGAAAACGGTAGTTTTATTGCAATTAAAGGTGAAAATTTTGACGGACATGATGCATTAGATGATGTTATTAAAGCAGGAGCGAAGTTATTAATTGTTGAAAAACTTCCAGAAAATTGGAAAGAATTAGATGCAATGTTTGTAAAAGTAACGTCTACGTATCGTGCGCAAGCAGTTTTAGCAAGCAAGTTTTTTAATATGCCATCTGAAAGCTTGAACTTAGTTGCAGTAACGGGTACTAATGGAAAAACAACTACCAGCACAATGATTAGTGATTTACTGAATGCACTCGGTCATAAAACGGGGCTAATCGGAACGATACATTATAAGGTCGATGAAACTTACTATCCAGCTGTAAACACAACACCCAATGCGTTGGAATTACAAAGACTGTATAACGAAATGCTTACAGCAGGATGTAAAGATGCTATTATTGAAGCCTCCTCCCATGCATTATCTTTAGGGAGAATTTGGTATAGTGATATTGATTGTGCAATTTTTACCAACTTAACTCGTGAGCATTTAGATTTCCACAAAACGATGGAAAATTATGCTTATGCTAAGAGCTTATTATTTGCTCAGTTAGGACAAAAGTTTCATAATGGTAAACCACGTTTAGCTATTATTAACTTAGACGATCCTTATCATGAAGTGATGCGTCAAGCAACTGGAGCTAACATTGTTTACTATAGTTTGAAAAATTCGAATGCGACGGTTTTTGCAGATAATATTACAAGTTACCGTGGTGCAACGAGTTTCCAATTATTTTACCAAGGACAAACATATTCAGTAACGCTACCAATGTTGGGAGAGTATAATGTTTCAAATTACTTAGCTGCCTTTTTATGTATGACTGTTTATTATGGATATGATGTAGCAGAAGTGTTAACAGCGACACAACAATTTCACGGAGTAGCTGGGCGTATGCAATCAATTAATGAAGGACAAAATTTTACCGCAATTGTAGATTTTGCGCATACACCTGATGCATTAGAACGTGTATTAAGTGAATTGTCTGAACGTAAGCAAGGGAAGTTGATTGTTTTAACAGGCCACAGTGGAGGGAATCGAGATAGTGGGGCACGACCAGAAATTGGCGACTTACTTTTTAAGTATGCCGATGAAATTGTGTTTACTGCGGACAATCCACGTTATGAATCAATAGATAAAATCATAAGTGAATTAGTTCAGCAACATGACGAAAAATTATTTATCACAATCGCTAAACGAGAAGAAGCGATCGCTTATGCTGTTGAAACTGCACAAGCAGATGATATTATTCTTTTCGCTGGTAAAGGCGGCGAGGCTTACCAAGTGATTGAAGATCAATATGTTCCCTATAATGAAGTAGAGGTTGTTAGAGAAGCAATAAAAACTTATTTATCGAAATAGTGATTAGGTTAAAATGAGGAGAAAAAACATGGAGATATTAGTTCCTTTCTCAGTAAGTTTTGCACTTACTGTTACAATTATGCCATTTTTTATTGGCTACTTTAATTATAAAAAAATTGGCCAGACAACACGTGAAGAAGGTCCGTTATGGCACGAAGTTAAAACAGGTACACCTACAATGGGCGGAACAGTTTTTGTATGCTCAATTATTGTAACTCTATTGTTATCTGCCTGGTTTATGAACATTTCAGACCCAAGTATTTGGATGATGTCCTTAAGTTTCTTATTATTTGGTGGAATCGGATTTCTAGATGATTTTATTAGCATCTTTAAAAAACAAAATGAAGGTTTAACGTCGAAACAGAAATTTTTTGCTCAATTAGTTTTTTCTGTTATCGTAATCGGAATAGGCATTTTGTTAGGTGAACAATATGTGATTCCTTTATTTGGGATGAATATTACAAATCCAATCCTCATTATTTTATTCGCATTATTCTGGATAACAGGTTTTTCAAATGCGGTAAACTTAACAGATGGGCTAGATGGTTTAGCAGGTGGATTGAATATTATTGCATACGGTGCATATTTCTATTTGGCTCTTCAGACTGGTCAAGAAACCATTGCATTAATTTGTTTGATAGTAGTAGGTGCATTATTAGGATTTTTATTCTATAATAAGAAGCCTGCAAAAATTTTCATGGGTGATGTTGGCTCACTAGCACTAGGTGCTGGCTTGGCGGTTATATCTTTAATGATTAATAGCCCTTGGAGTTTAGTCATAATCGGTTTAGTATTCGTACTTGAAACTGCTAGTGTGATGATCCAAGTCGCTGTCTTTAAAAAGACTGGTAAAAGAGTGTTTAAAATGAGTCCAGTACATCATCATTTTGAAATGAGCGGATGGTCAGAAAGTAAAGTAGTATTTGTATTCTGGGCTATTGGTATCATAGCCGCATTACTATATTTTGCTTTAGCTGGCGTACTTTAGTAAAAAGAGGTCTTAATCATGCTAAATAATATTGATTTATCAAACCAAAAAGTTCTTATATTAGGCTATGCAATGACTGGTAAAAGTGTTGCAGAATTCTTATTAGAACAAGGTGCAAACATTACAATTAATGACCGAGGGGATCTTAGCCAAGACCCGTCGGTTACTTTACTTTTATCACAAGGTGCAAAAATTGTCTCGAATGGACATCCAATCGAATTGCTAGATGAAGGATTTGACTTTATTGTTAAGAACCCTGGGATACCCTATTCCTTGCCAATGATTCAAAATGCACTTGAAAGAAAAATACCAATATATACTGATGTCGAGTTAGCTGCCTGGTTCAGTGAGGCGCCCATTATTGGTGTAACAGGAAGTAATGGTAAGACGACCACTACGAGTTTAATCTATCAGTTACTTTCAAATCGTTCAAAAGGACAAGCTTATCTAGCGGGAAACATAGGTATACCTAGTTTAGAGGTAGCTAAAAAAGTTCAAATGGACGATGATGTAATCATTGAATTATCGAGCTTCCAATTAATGGGGATAGAGAAATTTAAAGCTAATATTGCAGTTATATGTAATATCTTTGAAGCACACTTAGATTACCATGGTAGTCGAGAAGACTATATCAAAGCTAAATTAAATCTAGTCAACAATCTAACTTCTGAAAATCAAATCGTATATAATTATGATCAACAAGAGTTTCAAACCTGGTTAGCAAATACAGAAGCCGAACGAGTGCCTTTTGCAGTAGATCAAGTTGATGAATTTGTTCAGAAGAATGGTGCTTATGTCATTGATAGTGCTATATACTTTAAAGGTGAAAAAGTGGCAGAGGTAACGGATATTCAAATTCCGGGTAAACATAATGTTGAGAATGCCTTAGCAGCAATAGCGGTCGCAAAACTTAAAAATGTATCAAATGAGTCGATTAAACAGAGCTTACATCAGTTCCAAGGAGTTGCCTATCGAATTCAACCTATAGGCCAGTCGCAAGGTCGTAGCTTCTTTAATGACTCTAAAGCGACCAATATTACAGCAACAATTACAGCCTTAAATAGCTTTAAACAATCCATTATTTTTGTAGGTGGGGGTTTAGATAGAGGAAACGAATTTTATGAGTTAATCCCTTATTTAAAACAGGTGAGAGCTGCGTATTTATATGGCGAAACAAAACATAAAATGAAAAATGCATTCGAGCTTGCTGGTGTGAGTCAAGTTGAGTTGTTTGATAATCTTGAAGAAGCAACTACTGCGGCATACCGAGCAGCTGAAAACAATGAGACGGTATTACTATCACCAAGTTGTGCTAGTTGGGATCAGTTTAAAACGTTTGAAGAAAGAGGAAAAGTGTTTACTGATCTTATTCAACGATTAATGATTGAAGAACCTTATCAAGAAAAATAAAGGGTGAAAATAATGAAAGAAATTAAAAGAATTGTCCTTTCAGGTGGAGGTACAGGTGGACATATTTATCCAGCACTAGCCCTTTATCGTACAATTCAAGAAAAATATCCGAATGTTGAATGTTTATACATCGGAACAGAAAAGGGTTTAGAATCTACAATTGTTCCGAAAACAGGTTTAAATTTTAAAAGTATTGAAATTCAAGGTCTAAAGAGAAGTCTATCATTAGATAACTTTAAATCACTTTGGTTAATGTTGACAAGTACAAGTAAAGCTAAGAAAATACTTACAGACTTCAAACCAGATGTCGTAGTGGGTACGGGAGGCTATGTGTGTGCACCAGTACTATATGCTGCTTCAAAATTAAATATTCCAACATTAATTCACGAACAAAACAGTGTGGCTGGAGTTACTAATAAATTTTTAAGTCGCTCGGTTGATGTTATTGCCACATCTTTCCCAGAAGTAGAGAAAGATTTTAGTAAGTTTTCAGACAAAGTACGTTATACGGGGAATCCTCGTGGACAAGAAGTTATTCAAAGCCAAGCGGATCCAGAAATTTTACGAACACAATTTGAATTAGATCCAACTAAAGCAACTGTGTTGGTTTTTGGTGGTAGCAGAGGTGCGCCAGCTATAAACCAAGCAGCTTTAGAGGCGATGAAACTGTGGCAAGAGATTGATTACCAAATAGTGGTCGCAACCGGAGACATTCATTATCAAGAGTTTGTAGATCAACTAAAAGCAAATTCGCAACAAATTCCAGCCAATATTAAAGTTGTTCCTTATATTGAGAATATGCCAGCAGTCTTCCAAGCAATTGATTTAGTGATATGTCGAAGTGGTGCTACTACTTTAACGGAATTGACAGCATTAGGACTTCCAAGTATATTAATTCCAAGTCCATTTGTAACAAATAATCACCAAGAGCATAATGCTTTAGCCTTAGTAAATAATGGAGCGGCTCAAATGATTAAACAAAAAGAACTGACTGCAGAACACTTAGTTAAGCAAGTGAATGCAATCATTACAAATAATGAGAAGTTAGCAGCGATGAAAGAAGCAGCACTTGAATTAGGAATTAGAGACGCGTCAGATCGAATCATTAATGAATTGGAAGCAATTATTTAAGATTACTTCAACCTAATCAATGATTGTTAAGGAGGTGACAACATGGGGAATTACCGAATTGATACAGAAAAGCTTCAGAAAAATTACCAAAGGCAACATCGAACGCTTTCTGAAAGAAGTGAACAGCCGTCCACAATACCAATGGGAAATTATCGGATTGATACTAACGGAAATCCAATTATTCCATCAGATAATAATCTTTCAGAGGATGCTGATTTAGGTAATAATGATTATTTTGATAATATAAATAATGTGGATAATGTGCATCAAACAAATGGTGGTCAAAACACGTCGAACATTTACCATCTTAATGATTATCAAACTTATAGCAATTCATCGGCAAGGTATTATGATGAACCTACAGAAAGCAATCGAAATTATGAACCAATTCAAGATTATGCTTCTCAAAGAAATTATCGAATGGATACGCGCACTAATTGGCAAAAAATTAATCAGCGCTTACAAGCTACTATCAGTCCTGTGGGTAATAATAAAAGTATCCAAAGATTACCAAGAGGGATTATAAAATTAACATCGATATTCTTTTTAATTTACTTGGTTATGTTAATTTCTGGCTGGCAACTTTTACCCTTCAATAAGGTGAACCAAGTTGTCATCTCTGGTAATAACTATGTAACGAGTGAAGCGATTGAAAATTCTGCCAGAATTCGTGCATCAGATACAGTCGAAGATGTCATTAGTCAAAAGCGTTCAATTGAAGCAAAAATTATTGAAGAGAATCCAATCATAGAGAGTATCATTATAACGCGAGATAATTGGATGCGATTAGAATTAAAAGTTACTGAGCACCAGGTTGTCGCTAAGGTTGAAAAAGATGGTCATTATATACCTATTATGACTAATGGCGAATTATTAGATGATGAAACCACAGTCGTCACGATGACAGAAGGTGCATTAAATAGTTTACCTACTTTAAGTGGTTTTAGTCGTAAAGGAAAATTAATTGAATTAACAACTATTTTGAGACAAGTTGATCCAGAGATACTGAGAAATATTTCAACGATTAGTTTGTCAAATGATCCTCAAAAACCAAGCGGAATTATTGTTAATATGAAAGACGGAAACAAAGTTAGAGCTATAATTTCAACCTTTGCTCAAAAAGTCAACTTTTATCCTGAAATGGTTCAGCAAATTGGCGATCAAATTGGTACAATAAATCTTGAAGTAGGAGCTTATTTCATACCAGAACAAAGTAATACTAATAGTGTGAACTTAAACATTAATTAAGATAAAAACAGAATAGTAATTGAGAAAGAAATATGATTTTTCTTCTTTTAAAATCAAGTTTATGCTACTATAATAGTTGAGACATAAGTAGAAATTAGAAAATGCTCCTTAAATTAGCAAATTAAGAAGGGGGTTAAAACCTGAATGAGAAACCAAGAAATTTTTGTGAGTTTAGATATCGGGACAACTTCCATTAAAGTCGTTGTAGCGGAATATATTAACGGAAATGTCAATATTATCGGGGTTGGAAATGAAAAGTCACGTGGTTTAAGCCGCGGTGTAATTGTCGATATTGATGAGACAGTGTATTCAATTCAACAAGCTATATCTCAAGCTGAACGTAAAGCTGGGGTTAAAATCAATGAAGTGGTAGTTGGCATACCGAGTAATAAATTAGCGATTGAATCCTGCCATGGTATGATTGCAGTTGCTAGTGAGAATAGAGAGATTACGGCAAAAGATGTTGATAACGTTATATCAGCAGCTAAAGTTCGTTCAGTTCCACCTGAACGCGAAGTAATTAGTATTATTCCAGAAGAATTTATCGTTGACGGTTTTACTGGTATTCGTGATCCTAGAGGAATGATTGGCGTAAGACTAGAGTTATATGCAAGTTTACTAACGGGTCCTCGTACAATTATCCATAACATTAAACGTTGTGTAGAAAAAGCGGGCTTAAAAATTAATGAACTTGTATTACAACCACAAGCGATTGCGACAGTAGCTTTATCGCCAGATGAGCGTGAATTTGGTACTGTAATTATCGATATGGGTGGAGGTCAAACAAGTGCTTCAATTATTTATGACAATCAATTGAAATATTCTTTTGTAGATCAAGAAGGTGGCGATTTCGTCACTAAAGATATTTCGGTTATTTTAAATACATCACTTGATAGTGCTGAAAGAATTAAACGTGAATACGGTTATGCAGTATCAAGCCAAACTTCTTCAGAAGAGTATTTCCCAGTTGAAACTGTGGGACAGAAAGAACCCGTTCGTGTTGATGAGAAATATCTATCAGAAATTATTGAAGCACGTTTAGTTCAAATTTTTGAAACAATCCATGAAGACTTAGGCGCTGTTGATGCATTAGATTTACCAGGTGGCTTTGTTTTAACGGGTGGAGCAGCATCATTACCAGGAGTTTTAGAATTAGCACAAAAGTATTTCGGTGAGCAAGTACGTGTTTACATTCCAACACAGATGGGTATGAGAAATCCAATCTATACAACTAGTATGGGAATGATTGAATATGTAGCTGGATTAGACGATATTCATCGTATAGCACAAGGAACGTACAACCGTACAACAGCTTCAATACAAGCGACTACTGGTGTTTCAAGAGAACGTACTGAAGCGCCAAGAGGTTTCGCCACAACACCTTATGATGGAGACAATCGTGGTTCAAAAGTACGTACTGTGACTGAAAGACCTGTTAAACAGACAGAACAATCACAATACAATTACAGTTCATTTGAACAAAGAGGGTCATCAATAGAAGATGATTCGATGTATTTTGAAGATTATCAAGAAGATTCGTATAAACCTGAACAAATCGTTAAAGAAAAAGAACCTAAAGCGAATGGTTTGATTGCTAGAATAAGAGCATTTTTTGCTACGTTTTTTGATTAAGAAAGATTAATCTTTACACAGGAGGAATTCACAGAATGGAATTATCATTTGATTCAAATACAAATGCACAAGGAGCGGTAATTAAAGTTATCGGTGTTGGTGGTGCAGGTGGTAACGCCGTAAACCGTATGATTGCTGAAGAGGTACAAGGTGTAGAATTCATTTCAGCGAACACGGATACACAAGCATTAAATGGTTCAAACGCAGAAGTTAAAATTCAATTAGGACCAAAAGTAACTAAAGGTTTAGGGGCAGGATCATTACCAGAAATTGGTGAGAAAGCTGCGGAAGAAAGTGAAGAGCAAATTAGACAAGCTTTAGAAGGTGCTGATTTAATCTTTATCACAGCCGGTATGGGTGGCGGAACTGGTACAGGAGCTGCACCAGTTGTTGCAAAAATTGCTAAAGACTTAGGCGCGTTAACAATTGGTGTTGTGACACGACCGTTTACTTTTGAAGGGCCAAAACGTGGGCGTTTTGCAGCGGAAGGTTTACAAAAGTTAAAGGAAAATGTTGACACGTTAGTAACAATCGCTAACAACCGTTTATTAGAAATCGTTGATCGTAAGACGCCGATGTTAGAAGCTTTTAGCGAAGCGGATAATGTATTGCGTCAAGGTGTTCAAGGTATCTCAGATTTAATTACTTCTCCTGGATATGTGAACTTGGACTTTGCTGACGTTAAGACCGTTATGAAAGATCAAGGAACAGCCTTAATGGGTATCGGTACTGCGTCAGGTGAAAACCGTACAGCTGAAGCAACTAAGAAAGCTATCTCTTCACCATTACTTGAAGTATCAATTGATGGTGCAGAACAAATTATCTTAAACATAACTGGTGGGGCTGACTTAAGTTTATACGAAGCACAAGATGCAAGTGAAGTTATTGCTGCAGCTTCAAGCTCTGATGTAAACATTTTATTAGGTACATCAATTAATGAAAGCTTAGGCGATGAAGTACATGTTACAGTTATTGCTACTGGAATTGCTTCAGAGAAAGCTGAAAGAGTTAAAACATCAGCGCGTCAACCACGTTCAAGCTTCAGTCAAGCATCAGAAACAAGTACTAAAGCTAATAATGTACAAGCTGAATCAGTACAAGAGCCAGTTCAACGCCAAACGCGTGAATTAGAAAGAGATTTATTTAGTAACTGGGATATTAAACGAGAAGATAATCAACGTGATGTTTCAGAAACAGATAAACCTCAACGTACGTTCCAACATTCATCAAATGATGTACCAAGTCGTCAGTCTGATAGCGTAGAAAATGATGAGTTAGACACTCCGCCGTTTTTCCGCAAAAGAAATCGTAACTAATTAACTAATAAAGTTAATGGTTATTTATATTAAATCATTGTGAGGAAGCCATTTTGGGTTTCCTCTTTTTAGATATTTGTAGTAAAATAGTAGAGTGTAATGAAAGTTACAGAACTAAGAGATAAGTTAGATTACATATAGGTGTGAAACCTTAAGATTGGAGTGACCAATGATAATTTTATTAATAAGGTTAGTCGATTCAGTATTCAATATTTACAGTATGGTTTTAGTTATCTATGCCTTACTTTCTTGGTTGCCTGGCGCATATGAGAGCCAGTTGGGCCAAATTATAATAAAAATTAGCAAACCCTATTTAGACTTTTTTGATCGACATATACCGCCGATAGGTGGAATTAGCATCAATGTCATGATTGCTATTTTCGTTTTACAACTAATTCGTAACGGTATAATGGGCTTATTGTTTAGACTTTTCTAATAACGGGGGTTTTAGGAGGTTGTATAATGAATGAAGAAGTGTATCAGCATTATCGTAAGGAAGAGCAGCCTTTTATAGATCAAGTTTATGGCTGGATGCAACAAGTCGAAAATCGTTACTCGCCTTATTTAAGTGTATTTTTAACGCCGAGGCAAGCAATGATTGTTGAGCAATTAATCGGTGACAGTGAAACGATTCTTTTGCAATTGTTTGGTGGGTATGAAGACGCTGAAAGAAAACGGGCTTTACTTTATCCAGCATACTATGAACCTAATCATGATGATTATGAAACGTCTGCTTTACAAATTATTTTCCCAGCTAAATTTGCCAATATCTCACATGGCAAGATATTAGGTACGCTAATTGGAGCGGGAATTGATCGGGAACGAATTGGCGATATCATAACAGATGGAGATTCTTGGCATGTTATTGTTGATTCTGGAGTGAAAGAATACTTCAAACAAAACGTAACCAAAATAGGCAATGTAGGTGTTAGACTAGAAGACTTATATTTGGCTGATTTGCTTGAATCAAGCGAATCTTGGGAGACTCGAACAGTCATCGCGAGCTCATTACGACTTGACACACTGCTTGCAAAAGTCTATAATTTTTCAAGACAGCGTGCGAAAGATTCGGTTTCTTCAGGGATGGTTAAAGTTAATTTCATGGAAATGGACCGCAGTGATGTGACAATTGGAGAGAACGATATTGTTTCATTACGCAAATCAGGAAGATTCTGGATTGAAAGTATTGACGGCACGACAAAAAAAGATAATTATCGATTAACAGTAAATGTATTGCAAGTGTAATACGATTGAATATCAAATAAGATATGCTATTCATAAAGATAAATGGAAGGACGTGTAATTGTGGGCATCACACCAAATGAAATCCTGAGTAAAGAGTTTGAATCAAAGTTTAGAGGTTATGATATCGATCAAGTGAATGATTTTCTTGATATTGTTCGCGTAGATTACGAGAAAGCATTAGAGGAAAACGAGAAACTTAAACGTAAAATAGCTGATTCTGAGGAGAAGTTAGAGTACTTCGCTCAATTACAAGATTCATTAAATAGTTCAATTATGGTAGCACAAGATGCTGCTGAAAGATTGAAACAAAACGCAAGAAAAGAAGCAGAACTTATTTTATTTGAAGCTGAAAG
>Ga0075011_10001082_pt1 | contig 14621 bp, 17 predicted proteins | sample TARM_MetaG_T_14_FD_72354 | JGI IMG/M metagenome (GOLD analysis project Ga0075011, IMG submission 72354) | Freshwater microbial communities from Pennsylvania, USA, analyzing microbe dynamics in response to fracking - TARM_MetaG_T_14 | ecosystem: Environmental > Aquatic > Freshwater > River...
GCCAGCGCGCTGGCCGCCTGCCTCACCGGGATCGGCGGCTATGCCTATGGCGTCCACGTCGGCACCGCGCAGGAACAGGCCGCGCAAAAGGCGCGCGACGATGCCCGCGAAACCCTGCGCCAGCAGGCACAGGGCCGCATCGACACTTCGGCGCAGGCCCATCAGGCCCGCGAATATGCCCGCCAGACCACCGTCAGGGACATCTATCATGAAAGCGAAAAGATCATCGATCGCCCGGTCTATGGCGCTGCCTGCATTGACGCTGATGGCGTGCGCCTGCTCGACCGCGCCGCCGCCACGGCCAACGGCCAGCGTGAGCCCGACCCTGCTGGCCCCGCCGCCCAGCCTTCCGCAGCCCCGGCGCGATAGCAGCGGGCAGATGACCGGGCGCGAGGCGCTCGCCAGCCTCACCGCGCTCTACGACATCGCCGGTCAGATCCGCGCGACTCTCGTTGAACTGCAAGCCGAACTGCGCCTGACACAGGAACCCGCCCATGCGCAAAGCCGATAGCCTGCGCCGCTGGCTCACCGCCTTCCTGCCCGACTTGCGCAAGCAGGCCGACCGCCTTCAGGTCTATCTCGAAGGCGGCCGGATCAGCGCGCGGCGGTCGGCCACGCTGTCCTTCGCCTATGCCTACACGGTCAAGGCGCTCATCACCGACTTCTCAGGGAATCCCGACACGGTCATGGTGGCGACGCTCGCATGGATCGAGAAGGAGCAGCCCCAGCTGCTCCAGACCGCGGACAACACGCCCTTCCAGTTCGAGGCCGAACTGCTCGACAGCGACACCTATGACCTCGAACTGTCGATCGAGCTGACCGAACCGGTCCTCGTCCTCCCCCGCGCGGACGGTTCGGGCTTCGACATCGAGCATCCGCCCGAGCCGACGCTCCCGCCGATGTTCACTCAGGGCACGGCCACGTTCCTGCAAGGCTTCGGGAATGCCGACAAGCTCGTGCAGTCGCCCAGTCTCGGATCGCCGGAAGCATGACCGGCGACGATCTGGCCGAAATCGAGCGTCTGGCCGGCGCCCTGCTGCGCACCCTGTCGGCGGGCCAGCGCCGCAAGCTCCTGCGCAAGATGGCGCGCGACCTTGCCGCCAGCCAGCGCCAGCGCATCGGCGCCCAGCATCAGCCCGACGGCAACGCCTTCGCGCCGCGCAAGCAAAAGGCGCAGCCGGTGACGGGAAGGGGCGCCGCCTGCTTCCTCTACCCCACCGGCGGCAGCGGCCCGCCGCGCCGGGTCATCATGAAAAGCTTCACATGGGGCACGGGTCGCTCGATGACCGGCTTCGACATCGAGGCCGGCGGCATCCGCACCTTCGAGTTCGCCAAAGTGGTTCAATGGCTCCCGGTCCCGCCCGAATACCGCAACCGCACCAGTGGCCGCCTGCGCCGCCGGGGAAGCCTGCGCCGCAAGGCGATGTTCCGCAAACTCGCCAGCGCCCGCTACCTCAAGGCCCAGGCCGACGACCAGGGCTTCTGGGTGGGCTTCTCGGGCAAGGTCTCCCAGATCGCCAGCATCCACCAGAACGGCCTGCGCGACAAACCCTCCCTGCGCGCCAGGGCCATCGAATACCCCCGCCGCGAACTGCTCGGCACAACCCCTGCCGACCGCGAACACCTGCTCGATCTGCTCTACGAGCAACTGGCCGGCACCTGACCCCACCGGCGGGAACCGGCAGGCGTCACGCAGCCTTGGCGATCGGCTGCCCCCTGATCTCGTCTTTATGCGCGCGGGCGCAGGCCAGTTCATAGGCCGCCTGCGTCCGCATCAGGGTATACGCCGAAATTCCGAAGGTCTTCTCAAAGCGGATCGCCATGTTGGACGATAATTCAGCTCGGCCATTCAATATATAAATTATTTCCGGCGAATAAGGATGGAGCGAATTATCTCGTCGAGGTCTTCGATAGATATGTCCGGGCGATCAACGCATTTATCAAGCGCGGCTTCGAGGTCTCGACGATCATATTCGTACGCAATGGGCGTGCTGTTTTTGTGTAAAATTTCATGACGATGCGGGTATCTGCTTCCAGTCATATTGTTGAATAACCAACCTATAACTAAAAGCGTCAAGGAGTTTACCCCGACGGGGAATAGCAAGAAACTCCAAGGCCAAGCCCCAGATTGCGCGCCTATCGCTACAGATAAGGCCACAGCCCCCCCTGGAGGATGCAGGCAACGCAACAAGTGCATCATCATGATCGCCAGCCCAACAGCCATAACGTCCATGGCAAATGGCGATAGCCCCGTTCTTGACAGCAGCACCCCGACGATCGCCGAGACCAGATTTCCCCCCAAGACCGCACGGGGCTGCGCCAGAGGACTGGCAGGCACAGCGAATACCAACACCGCTGATGCCCCGATAGGTGCGATTAAGGCTGGAGAAAGGCCCGTTCTGTGTGCAATCCATAATCCTACGACAAGGCTTAACCCAATGGCCAAGCCCGCTCCAATCGATGATCGGATCGGATGAGTGCCATTCGTCTGATGTGGCAGCAGCTTTGCGAGTAAGAAACGCATCTGTGGATCCGGGAGCAATTTCGTTAATAGATTTGGGGAGAGGCGAAAGGATGAACGACCTGCGCCATCCTTTCCTTGAGATACCGCTCAACCGAGGGTTTCATGGCTGAGGACGGAGGGCGTGGCAGATGAGGGCACCTTTCCGACTCATAATGATGCATCTGAAATGCCAAATATTGCGCGGCAGATGATGATGCAAGTAATATGCATCTTTAAAAGTTCAGAAAATGCAGGTTACCCGTTTTCCCGACATGCCATCCGGGCATATGGCCAGCCCGCCATCCCAATGCGGGCCATAGCCTTGGGCCGGTGGTCGCGGCGAGATGGTGGGCATGGCCGATGCTACCTTCACCGCTGTCGATCTCTCGCGCCTGCCCGCGCCTGACATCATCGAGGCTCTCGACTTCGAGACGATCCTGGCCGGGGCTGTCGCGCAGATGCGGGACGAGATGGCCAAAAGCGGCCTGACCTTCGAGACCCGCGACAGCGATCCGGCCACCAAGCTCCTTCAGGTCTTCGCCTATTACGCCCAGATGCTGCGCCAGCGCATCAACGATGCCGCGCGCGCGGTCATGCCCGCCTATGCCGTCAAGGCCGACCTCGACCATATCGCCGCCCTGTTCGGCATCACCCGCCTGACCATCACCCCGGCCAACCCCGCCACCGGCGCGAGCGCCGTGATGGAGGACGACACCGATTTCCGCCGCCGCATGGTCCTCGCGCCCGAGGGCTATTCGGTGGCCGGGCCGGAAGGGGCCTATATCTCCCACACGCTGTCCGCCGATGCGAACGTGCTCGATGCCAGCGCCACCGGCCCGCAGCCCGACGACATCAAGGCCCTCGTGCTGGGCGTTCTGGCCGACCATGCGGCTTCGGCCGATCTGGTCGCGGCCATGACCAGCGCCCTCGACACCGCGCGCTGGCCCGGATCGGTCGTGGTCTCGGTCCTCGCGCGCACGGGCGACGGAACCGCCCCGGCCGCGCTGATCGACACCGTCGCCGCCTATGTCTCCGACGAGACGCGCCGCCCGCTCACCGACTGGGTCACCGTCCAGTCGGCCCGGATCGTCCCCTATGTGGTCGATGCCACGCTCACCACGTTCAGCGGCCCGGATGGCGGCGTTGTTCTGGCGGCGGCGCAGGCCAGTCTCGACGCCTATACCAAAGCCAGCCATCGCCTCGGCCGCGACATCACCCGCTCGGCGATCTTCGCCGCGCTGAGCGTCGAGGGCGTGCAGAATGTCATCTTGCGCGAGCCGGCGCAGGACATCGTGATCTCGCGCCAGCAGGCCCCCTATTGCACGGGCATGTCGGTCGCCTATGCCGGGGTAGGGGAGTGACCGCCCCTTCGATCCTGCCTCCCGGCTCCACGCCACTGGAAAAGGCGCTCGAACAGGTCGCCGCGCGGCTGCTCGATGTCGAGGTGGCGATCCGCGCTGTCTGGTCGCCCGACGATTGCCCGCTCGACCTGCTGCCCTGGCTGGCCTGGGGGCTGAGCCTCGACAACTGGTCGACCGACTGGCCCGAGGGTATCAAGCGCGAACGCGTGCGCAAGGCCATCGCCATCGCGCGGCGCAAGGGCACGGCAGAATCGGTGCGCTCCGTCGTCGCCAGCTTCGGCGGCTCGGTGGCGATCCGCGAATGGTGGCAGAGCGAGCCGAGGGGCCTGCCGCACACGTTCAGCCTGATCCTCAACCTCGACAGCGCCGGCGCGCCCGCCTCGGCCGCCTTCGTCGATCAGGTCATCGCCGAAGTGAACCGCGCCAAGCCCGCGCGCAGCACGTTCACCTTCACCCAGGGCCTCACCGCGCAGGCCGGGATCGGCCTTGTCGCCGCCCTGCGCCCCACCATCTACGCGCGCCTGTCCTGCACAGCGCCCGCCATTTCCTGAGCAGAGGAACCCATGGGCCTTACCGCCATCGTCACCAATGCGGGCCGCGCCGCGCTGGTCAATGCCGCCAACACCGGCACCCGCGCTGTCACCATCGCGCAAGTCGGTCTGAGTAGCACGGCCCTCGCGCCCGAGGCCGGCGCCACCGTCCTGCCCGGCCAGTTCAAGACCATCGCCACGCTCTCGGGCGATGTCGTGGCCGACGACACGATCCACCTGATCGTGCGCGACGAGAGCGCCGACGTCTTCACCGTGCGCAGCCTTGCGCTCTATCTTGCCGACGGCACGCTGTTCGCGCTCTATGGTCAGGCCGACGTGCTGCTCGAAAAGTCCGCCCAGGCGCTCATGCTGCTGGCGATCGACATCCGCTTCGAGGACGTGGACGCCAGCGCGATCACCTTTGGCGATGCGAACTTCCTCAACCCGCCCGCGACCACCGAACGGCAGGGCGTGGTCGAATTGGCGACCGTGGCCGAGGCACAGGCTGGGATCGACGCCCTGCGCGCGCTCACGCCGCAGGCCGCCCGCTCGGCCATCCTCGGGTGGCTGCTGGCGCAGGATGGTGCGGGCTCAGGCCTCGACGCGGATCTGCTCGATGGCCAGCAGGGCAGCTGGTACACCAACATCGCCGCGCGTCTCGGCTATGTGCCGTGGGGCCCGATCAACGACGGGGCCGGGAGCGGCCTCGATGCCGATCTGCTCGATGGGCTGGACAGCAGCTATTTCGTGAACATCCCGGCGCGTCTGGGATATGCCCCGGTCAACAGGGCTGGCGACACGTTCACCGGCCTTGTCAGCATTCAGGGCATTGGCCTTGCGGCAGGCATCCGGTGCTACAACACCGTGGCGAACCGGGATTATCGCGTCATCCAGAAAGACGACGGCTCGCTGCAAATCACCGACGAAACCGATGGTGTCGTCCGCTTTGCCATCACTTCGTCCGGCACGATTTACCACGGGACGAGCGACCTCATGTGGCACGCGGGCAATGACGGCGCAGGCTCGGGCCTTGACGCCGATCTGCTCGATGGCCGGCAGGCCAGCGACTTCGCCCTGCTGTCCGGTGCCCGCTTTCAGGGCAACGGGAACGGTGTTGCAGGAAGCGAAGACTGGATCATCTTCTCGCTGCGCAACAATCAGGGCTCGGCCAGCGCGGTCGGCAACACCTCGTGGGAAAGCGTCAACGAGAACGGCATCACCGTCACCTCCATACAATCGTTTCTCGATCCAGACGGCAAGAGCACGATTGCCCTGGTCACGACCCCGCCGGGCAGTCGCACGGCGGATCGGCGCCAGAACGCGGCCTATATCCGGGGGCCGGGCCGCCCCACGGACTTTTACGGCAGCGGGATGTTCCTCAACGGCAATCCCCTCTGGCGGTCGGACAACGACGGCGCGGGCTCCGGGCTCGATGCCGATCTGCTCGATGGCCAGCAGGGCAGCTGGTACGCGGACATCATCGGGCGACTGGGCTATGCCCCGGTGCAACAGGGAACGGGTATCGGCCAGCGGTCCAATGCCATCAAGATGGGCTGGAACGGCAGCAAGTTGCAGCTGACCGTCGACACCTATGACCAGGGCAACATCGTCACCGAACCCAATCTGGCGAATGCCAGCATGAACGTGAACGCGGCCTATGTGCAGCGCAACAACAACCACTTGTGGGGCCCGGACAACGATGGTTCCGGTTCAGGCCTCGACGCGGATCTGCTCGACGGTTTTCAGGCCGATGCCTTCGCGCGCATCACCGCCCAGTCGATTGGCAGCACCGGCTATATGGTCCTGAGCAACGGGCTGAAGATCGTCTACGGGACCGTCCAGCTGACGCAGGACGCCTACAGCTACGCGACTTTCCCCATTGCCTTCGAAAGCGCCCCGGCGGTCGTCTTCCCGACCATCGACACGGTCAACAACAGCTCCGACCAGAACACGCTGCTCACGGCCCGGACCATGAACGGCTTCACCGTCTTTCAGGCCGCCGACATCTCCAATGTCTCACTCCCCTACATCGCGATCGGACGCTAAACGATGATCTACTTCAGCCCCTCGACATGCGGTTTCTACGAGGACGGGCAGGGCGCCGCGCCCCCGCTCGATGCCGTCGCGATCACCGCCGACGAGCGCGACCGCGCGCTGGCCGATCTGCGCCCCGGCCACCGGATCGTCGCCGGGGAGGGCGGAAGGCCGGTGGTCGCGCCCGCCACGCTCACCACCGACGAGGTGCTGGCCGTGGTCCGCCGCCGGCGCAACGCCCTGCTGGCCGCCTGCGACTGGACGCAGGCCGCCGACAGCCCGATCTCCACCACCGACCGCAGCGCCTGGGCCGAGTACCGTCAGGCCCTGCGGACCCTCCCCGAAACCATCACCGACCCGGCCTGCATCGTCTGGCCGGTTGCCCCCAGCCCAAAGGATCCGGCATGACCGAACTGACCACCACGATCGGCGCTTACGACACGCAAAAGCGCACGGTGCCCGTCACCTTCACCAGTGGCGCGATCCGCCACACGCGCGAGGTCAACGCGGTGCTGGACGAGGGCGGGGCCTACGACAAGGCCGCGACCAGGGCGCGTGTCGAGCAGGTCGCCCTTGGCGTCGCCCACAAGATCGCGCTGGGCGTGATCGCCGAACCGGCGCCCGATCCGGCAGGCCCTGCTGCTGTGTAAGATTTCGGCGGCCCTTCACGCCGCCCTGTTCCCCCTTTACGGAAGGGGGTCTCGGATGTTCCCGCATCTCGAAACCAGCGAGCCTGCACTCGCACTCTCCGGGCAGCGCGCCTGTCCCTTCGAGCACCCTTCCGCGTCTCAGGCGCGGAAGGGACATCGTGCAGGATACCCTCCATGTCTACCCCTTTTGTTCTCGTTCGTCCCGTTTCTCCCCCGGCCGGTTACATCGGTGGAAAACGCAATCTTTCCCGCCGCATCTGCGCCATCATCGAGGCCACGCCCCACACCAGCTATGCCGAGCCCTTCGTGGGCATGGGCGGCATCTTCCTGCGCCGCGCGCGGCGCCCCAGGGCCGAGGCGATCAACGATATTTCCGGGGACGTCGTCACCCTGTTCCGCTGCCTTGCCGAACACTATCCCTACCTGATCGACATGCTGCGCTTCCGCGTGGCAAGCCGGGCCGAGTTCGAGCGCCTGCTGGCCCAGCCTCCCGAACGCCTGACCGACCTGCAACGCGCGGTGCGCTTCCTCTACGTCCAGCGCCTGGCCTTCGGCGGAAGGGTCTCGGGCCGCACTTTCGGCGTTGATGCGTCCTCGCCCGCGCGCTTCGACGTGGGCAAGCTCGAACCGATGCTGGCCGAGATCCACGAGCGCCTGCAATCCGTGGTGATCGAGCGCCTGCCCTATGCCGAGTTCATCTGCCGCTACGACCGCGCCGGGGCCCTGTTCTACCTCGACCCGCCCTACTGGGCCTGCGAGCGCGACTATGGCCCCGACGTCTTCACCCGCGAGGACTTCGCCGCGCTCGCCAGCCAGCTCGCCACCATCAAGGGCAAGTTCCTGGTCTCCCTCAACGACACCCAGGGCGTGCGCGAAACCTTCGCCCCCTTCAACCTCACCCCCATCACCACGACCTACACCGTTGGCGCCAAGTCCCGCCCGGCCCGAGAACTGCTCATCAGCAACTTCCCGCTCCCCGGTAACGATAACTGAGGCTGTGCCCCCGCGCGCCTGGGAACGGGCGCGCGGGTGTTCGTGCTGGCTGCGGTCGCCTCTTGAGGATGTCGCGCTTCATGTTATAACGACCGTATGAACGCCAGTCTCAAGATCACCAAGATCGGCAACTCTGCCGGGGTCGTCCTGCCCAAGGAATTGCTCGCCAAGCTGCGCGCTGGCGTGGGCGATACGCTGTATGTGTCCGAAACACCTGACGGGATCCGGATTACAGCGGCTGATCCCTCTTTCGAGGCCAAGATGGCGCTGGCCGAGCAGATCATGCGCGAGGACAGGGATATTTTACGCGTCCTTGCCAAGTAAGATGGGGCAGATTGCTGAACCGGTCTGGATCGAGACCGAACTGGCGCTCGCCATCCACGATCGCCAGTTGGCCGAGCATGGCGGGCCTATCGGCGTGCGCGATTCTGCGGCGTTGGAATCAGCATTGGGTCGCCCGCGCAACCAGTGGGCCTATGGCCAAGCCGATCTCTGCGCTCTGGCAGCTGCCTATGCCTATGGAGTGGCGCGCAATCATCCCTTCACGGATGGAAATAAACGCACCGCATGGGTGCTGGCGCGCCTGTTCCTGGCACTGAACGATATGCGGATCAGCTTCGCACCAGAGGAGGCCATTCACATGGTTCTCGCATTGGCCAGCGGTGCGCTGACCGAACAAGAGGTGACGAACTGGTTCCGGGCAAGATTGGCCTGAAGCGCTGCAAAACCGGACTTACAAGGCCTCCTGCAGAGGCCGCCAAAGTGACCTTTCGCTCATGCCATACTTTCGGACATCCGTTTCCGGAAACCCCGGAGCACATCAGGCCGAGATTTAGCTGGCCCGGCCGAACAAGCCCTTCTCATTGCTGCGTCGGGTAAGCACTTCAAATCCGTCCCGCGTGACCGCGATAGTATGTTCGAACTGGGCAGACAGCTTCCCGTCGGCAGTCACCACCGTCCAGCCATCATCTCTGGTCACGGTCCTGTGGGTACCCTGGTTGATCATCGGTTCGATGGTGAACACCATGCCCTCGCGCAGGGGCAGGCCTCTGCCCGGTTTGCCGAAATGGAGAACCTGCGGTTCTTCATGCATTTCCCGCCCGATACCATGGCCGCAATAATCCCGAACGACCGAATAACCGTGCTTCTTGGCATGGCGCTCAATGGCATGCCCGATGTCTCCAAGCCGCGCGCCGGGTTTTACCTGGGCAATGCCTCGCCACATGGCCTCCTGCGCTACGCGGGTGAGCCGTTTGGCTGCAGGCGCTATCTCGCCGACGGGATAGGTTTTGCTGGAATCCGCGATGTAACCGTTCTTCTCAAGCGTGATGTCGAGGTTGATGATATCCCCGTCGTGGATCACCACCGAAGCATCGGGCACACCGTGGCAAACCTCGTCATTGATCGAGCAGTTCAACACATAGGCGAAGCCATATTGCCCCTTGCTGGCTGGGCGGGCACCAAGATCGACCGTGATGAAACGCTCCACCAAATCATTGACAGCCATCGTCGTCATGCCCGCCAGAGGTTGCTGATCCAGCATCTCGAAGACGCGGGCCAGCAATTGGCCGGAAATACGCATCAACGCGATTTCATCCGGGGTTTTGACCATGTCAGGCGGCGGCCAGGTCGGGAACACGGACCTGCGCGGCCGCAAGCTGCGCCTTGACGATCTCGTTGAAAGAGAGCGTGGGGTTGGCCTCGGCCAACATGCCCAGCTTCATCCAGAATTCGGCCTGCGCGTTAATGGAGCGGCACATCACTGCGCTCGCCTTGCGGACTTCCTCGTGCAGATCCTCGTCGATTTTCACAATGCCCATGGGGTTGCCCTTCTTGCACGATATGAAACATATACGTTTCATATCGTGTGCACCTAGTCAAGACAACGAACGCGAGAGGGGGCACCATGCGCCCCTTCAGTCAGCTTAACCTCTGTTCGAAGCACCAGGCCGTGCCTTCGAAACCCAGCATAGGTTCAGCCGTTCAAAATAGGCAAAAAGCACGAGTTTCAGGGCATATTCATGCGCTGGAAGCTGGATCGACACCGCAGCATTGATGGTTATCCTTGCTGCCCGGGACTAATGCTTTCTTTCTCCTTGCGCGCAGACTTGCCAAGGTAGTCCAGTCATCGTAGCCTCATTTTATGTCCGCGCACGCCTTCCTCCTTCAGCCCTTTGCAGGTTTGCTGGCGTCTGTGCCTTGTGCGGTCTCGCCGCCTGAAACGAGCCTCCAGGGCCATGCCGGAGCACCGCCTCCCTCGGCCCCGTTCATCGCCGACTGATCTGGTCGGTCACAGTGCCCGTGCTTTGCATACGGGCCGATGATCTCTTTTCGGGTAAATTTTATGTCTTATCGTTTTGTCTCGGCCCTTGTGCCGACGAGTGCTTTCGTCCTGCTATGGAGCAGCGGCGCCATCCTGTCCGAAATCGCGCTGCAGCATGGTTCACCTATGGCCGTGCTGGTTTGCCGTTATGCACTAGCGTTCGCGGTGCTGGTTGCTGTTGCGGCGTGGAACCGTCGTCTACTGCCACAGAGAGGCAGCCGTCATCGTGTAGCGCTCACTGGCCTGTGTATAGCGGGACTCTATTCTGTTTGTTACCTTCTGGCGCTCGACCATGGCGTGACGCCGGGTGCACTGGCAACCTTGCTGGGCGTACAGCCAATCTTGACCATGCTGGTGACCGAAAAGCGCGTTACCCTCGTGCGAGCGGCGGGCCTCGTCTGCGCTCTGGTGGGGCTGGGGCTGGTGGTATCGGACGGACTGATCGCGATGCGCTTTCAGGGACCGGGTGTGGTCTTCGCCACACTTTCGCTGCTGGGTATCACGGTTGGCTCGCTTTTGCAAAAGCGCGAAACGCAAGCGCCGTGGGTGGTGCTTCCACTGCAATATGGCGTCGGCCTAGCCTGCGCCGGGGCGCTTTCACCGCTGGCGGCGTTTCATGCGGACTGGTCGGCAGGCTTCATCCTGCCGGTGTTGTGGCTGGGGCTGGTCATCTCGATTGGCACGACCTTCCTACTCTATCGCCTGATCGCGCAGGGCAATCTGGTGAACGTCACCAGCCTGTTCTATCTGGTTCCCGGCGTCACGGCTGCAATGGATTGGCTGTTGCTGGGGCATCAGATGTCGACGCTCGCCATCACTGGATTGGGGCTAATCGTCATCGGCCTGCTGCTGGTACTACGTCAGAGATAGAAAGGCAGGCGCTCCGCTTCGCGGCGGAGCGCCACTTTGCCAGTCATTGCATTCGAAAGGCGCACCTCCAGCCATGTTGAGCGCCTTGATCGAACCCTGATAGTTGCTTTTCCAATGCGAACGGATCAGCCTTTCCGAAAGGCCGGTCAGCTTGGTAGCATCAAAGCCCAGAGGCTTGGGCGCGTGACCCCAGCGAAGGCGGGTACCGCGTGGCAGCCGGAACAGCAACAGCAGGTTGCGCGCCAGCCTTGAGCGGCACTGCGGCGGCGGCAGCATCAAAGGAGATGGTGTCAGGAGCGCTGGACGGGAAATGTCAGTCCTGGGAATGCTCAATACGGAGGGTGTCAGGGGAGGAAAGACATCAGCCAGCCACCAGCGGCAGCCAGGCCCAGAACGTGCATAATATTCCATTTGCGGGTGATGATCAGCCAACCGGAAGCGGCAGCGATCAGTCCCGCACGCCAGTCGAAACTCGAAAGCACCGGCAGGCTGAGGCTGCCCCAAATCGGCCGCAGGTCATGGAACAGCACCTGTAGCGCGAACCATGCCGACAGATTGGTGATCACCCCGACAATGGCCGAAGTCACCAACGCCAGCGCGCCTTTAAGTGCATAGGCGCGCTCAAGCCGTTCGATCCATGGCGCCAGCGTGAAAATCCACAGGAAGCATGGGGCAAAGGTCACCCATGTGGTCAACCCCGCGCCCAACAAGCCTGCCACCAACGGGGTGAAAGGTGCAGGGCTGCGAAGCGCGGCCAGATAACCAACGAACTGTGTGACCATGATGAGCGGCCCCGGCGTGGTCTCGGCCAGGCCCAACCCGTCGGCCATCTCTGCGGCGGAAAGCCAGTGCTGCGCGCCCACCGCTTGCTGTGCCATATAGGCCAGCACAGCATAAGCCCCACCAAAGCTGACGACCGCCAGCTTGGAGAAAAACACGCCCACCCGCCACAGCACATGATCACGTCCCAGAAGTGCGAACACCGCCACCATGGGCGAGGCCCATACAATTGCACCGATCAGTATGGCCTTCGCGCTGTGCCCCCATGGGCGCGGCGAGGGAAGCGGGGCCTCTCGGCTCACCTTCAGTCCCAGCAGGGCCGGGCGCCAGCGCGCCACCAGCCAGCCCACCAGACCCGCGCCAATCACCACCAGCGGAAATGGCGCATTGAACAGGAACAGCGCGAGGAATGACACAACCGCCGCGCCCTTGCGAAAATCCGTGCCCAGCGCCCGCCCCGCCAGGCGCAACACCGCCTGGACCACGATGGCCAGCACTGCTGCCTTGATGCCGAAAAACAGGGCGGCAAACCACGCTAGATGCGCCGCCGCGCTATAAAGCATCGAGAGCGCCAGAATGATGAGGGCACCTGGAATGACAAACAGCAGCCCCGCCGCCAGCCCGCCACGAATGCCATGCAGCTTCCAGCCAATCCAGATCGCCAGTTGCTGTGCCTCCGGCCCTGGCAAGAGATGACAGAAGTTGAGCGCGTGGAGATACTGTTCCTCGCTGATCCAACCCCGTTCCTCGACCAGTTCGCGGTGCATCAAGGCGATCTGCCCCGCCGGACCGCCAAAGCTGAGGCAGCCGATGCGGGCGGACACGCTTACCAGTTCGGCAAAATCAGGATGAGTGGAAGTCGCCATTAGTACGCCTATCACCTTTCCGCCCGCAAAATGCAGGCTGGATAAGGCAACGCTTGGGCCAACGCCTAGCCGGGAGGTTGCTTTGTCCCGGTGCGATGGGATCTAGCGTAGCTTTACAGGCGCAGCAAGTGTCCTCCGGCACAGCCTTGCCGACAAAGCGGTCTATCAATGCTATATGTCTATCATGACCCGTTTCATGATATCATCCGGCCCTGTCATCGCATTGCTCTCAGCCGCTTTATTCGGCGCCAGTACACCCTTTGCCAAGTTGCTGCTGGGCGATGGGCTGGACATCTGGCTGCTGGCGGGATTGCTCTATCTTGGTTCTGGATTGGGTCTATTGGTTGTCTGGATAATTCACTCCCGAAAACAGGACGAAGCACGTCTGGCACGGGCAGATTGGGGCTGGATGGGGCTGATCGTGCTAGCTGGAGGAGTTGCTGGGCCGGTGCTGCTGATGACCGGGCTGGCGACCACCCCGGCTTCCACGGCGGCGCTACTGCTTAATGTGGAAGGGCTGGCCACGATGGGCATCGCTTGGCTGGTACTGCACGAGCATGTGGATCGGCGCCTCCTGGCAGGGGCAATAGCCATTCTGGCAGGCGCGCTTGTCCTATCGTGGAAGGGCGGTGCCAGCAGCATCGGTTGGGGAGCACTCGCAATCGTAGGCGCCTGCATCGCCTGGGGCATCGACAACAACCTCACCCGCAAGCTCTCGGGATCGGATCCAGTGCAGATCGCCATGGTCAAGGGGCTGGTAGCGGGCGGCGTCAACCTTGTCCTCGGCCTCACTCATGGCGCTCACCTTCCCGACCTGACGACCATAGCCGAAGCAGGGCTAGTCGGTTTTCTGGGCTATGGGATCAGTCTGGTCCTTTTCGTGCTGGCCCTGCGCCATCTGGGCTCGGCACGCACCGGAGCCTATTTCTCCTCAGCGCCCTTCATTGGCGCGTTGATCGCCATCGTGCTGCTGGGCGACCCCGTAACCCTACGCCTTATCGCGGCCGCCGTGCTGATGGTCATCGGCCTGTACCTGCATCTGGCTGAAAAGCACGATCACAGCCATATCCATGAGCCGATGGAGCACGTCCATGCCCATGTGCATGACGAGCACCACCGCCATGAGCACAGCCCCGATGACCCATCTGGCGAACCCCACAGTCATGTTCATGCCCATATGCGCTTGGTCCATGCGCATCCGCACTATCCCGATCTGCATCACCGTCACGCGCATTCTTGAGGTCGCGCTTGATTGCCAGAACTGACATTCCATAGGCGGTCAGCCGTTCGGTAATTTCTTTTATCGCTCATCCCATCAGGGTTGTGCTTGGCGACAAATGCTGCGCTGTATTTGCTCGTTTCCAGATCCATCGAATGTCTGCTTACGGTCATTTAATCCTTCATTCCGGACAGTCCCTTTCGCAGCCCGAAAATGACTTTCCGGTCAGTCCTCAAATTCGGTCGCTCCTTTTCCGGCCAGCACTTGGCCAGCCAGCCAACCCGATACACCCCCCGCGTAAGCTGAGCGAACCCGCGCCATGGTCTGGCCATGGCGAGCACTTCCGATCCTGAACACCTTACCGGCGATGTCCTGCGCCTTGGCGTGGTGGCGGCTGTCGATCCGGGCGGGGCGACCTGCATGGTGGAGAGCGGGGGTGTGGTTGCCGGGCCTTTGCCGTGGGTGGCGTGGCGGGCCGGGGGCTTGCGGGTC
>Ga0075011_10001085_pt1 | contig 14601 bp, 13 predicted proteins | sample TARM_MetaG_T_14_FD_72354 | JGI IMG/M metagenome (GOLD analysis project Ga0075011, IMG submission 72354) | Freshwater microbial communities from Pennsylvania, USA, analyzing microbe dynamics in response to fracking - TARM_MetaG_T_14 | ecosystem: Environmental > Aquatic > Freshwater > River...
CCCGCCCTCGTAGACGCCGTATTCGGCCACCATGGAGTCGAACATGGCCGGGGAGATGATCTTCGAGGCCTCGAGCAGGAACCCGGACCCAACGATACCGCCGACCATGAACAACAGCGCCCAGTCCTGGAATCGGGTGAGATTTAACAACCGCCGGTCGCGCACGCGGCGCACGACCATGAGGACCAGCCCGATCATGACCAGCCCGCCCAGCAGGTCGCGCAGATACTGCCATGGATTCAGCGTCGGTTCATAGCCGGGGAAGAGGTTGGCGGTAACCAGTCCGCCCATGGCGTGGAACAGGAGCAGCCCCATGAAGCCGTAAAAGACCAGACAGTGGGCCAGCCAGCGAAGCGGGCCTGTCCGGGCCGCGCGCTTCAGCAGGAGGATGTCCAGGACAATGGCCTTGACAGCGGACAGGAACGCCCTTGCCGCTCCCTGTTTTCGGTAAGGGCTGGCCCCATCCGGGCCGGCCCGCCACCGAGCCACCCTGCGGGCCAGGAAGGCAGCGCAGACCACGGAGGCGAGAATCAAACCGATGCCCAATAAATCCATACCGTTATCCTTATACCAAATTAACCAGCTCCATGCACCACCCCCAGCACCGCGCGCCAGGCCGAGGTGATGGCCAGCCCGGCCCCGCACTTCATGCGCATCCAGTCCTGGTGGGCCAGGATGGCCCCGACCGCAAACAGCCGCTCGTGGGCGGGACGCCCGTCCCTGCCCAGCGGCCGGAACAGGTCATCCACCTCAAGGCCGGAGGCGTTGGCCCCGTGGCCCTTTGTGTGGAAAAATTCCTTGTTATGCCACTGTTCCCGGGTTTCGGGCTGGACCACGGGCAGGTCGAAAACCGCCTCGCGGATGGCGTGGCGGTCCGCGCTCAGCCCCTTGCCGAAGAAACGACCCGTGGCCAGGATGGCGGCCTTGGCGCGGACTTCGGTCCGTCCGCCGCCCCTGCCTACCACGAAGCGGAACCCGCCGGGGCCCATTTCGACCTCGGTCACCGTGGCCTGGGACAGGGTGCGCACGCCCAGCGGGGGCAAACCACGGTCAAAGGCACCGCGCAGCCTCGGGCCCGCGATGGACGGCGGGATGGTCGGAATCTCGAAAACCTGTCTTCCGGTCAGTTTTTCCAGATGGTCGATGACCCGGCCCGGATCGACCAGCCCGAGCACGGCCGGGAAGCCCAGATACTCGGCGTCCTCCAAGTGTGGGGCCACCGCCTCGGCCAGCTTCTCCCGGTACTTGGGATCGGCCAGGGCCCAGGCCATGTGCTCGGGATAGAGCTCGCCGCTGCCTCTGGGAAAAGTTACGCGCGCGTTACGCAGCCCGGGCCAGGTGGCCTGGCGCATCTCGACCAGTTGTCGGCCGCTGAACCCTTTGAGCCCGTGAAAATCCACGATGAGCGTGGGGGCCGCGCGCTCCAAGGCCAACACGCCCTTCCAGGCGGTGCGCGGCACGCGCCAGGTGCGCTTGACCGTGCCAACGGGGGTCAGCGCACGGCAGTTACGATCTTCGTGACCGGTGTAATCAAGCCCTTGGGAGGCCAGGAAATCCGTGAATCCGTCGATGGCCGCTTGCATGTCCGGGCGGGGGATGCGGGCGTACGGATGCCTGGGGCAGTCTTTGGACACCGCCTCGACCGCTGCCCAAGGGTCGTCCCAGCGGATGCCTTCGGTCACCGGGTGCACGCCCATGAGGTCGATGAAGCCGGTGCTGAAATCGATGCCGCCGGTGACACCGGACTGGGCCACGGAAAGACCGGCCCTGGCCGCGAACAGGGCGGCGGCCATGCCCGCGAAGCCCGCGCCGATGACCATGACATCATGGGTGTCCACGCTCACAGGTCACCTCCGTCGTCGCGCACATCCGCTTCCAGTTCCAGGTCCAGGGCCCCGCAGTACAGGGCCTCCTGCAGGTCGGCCTGAACCAGGGGCAACCCCCACAGGACCGGCCGCAGCCCGCGCCAGCGCCTGCGGGTGAAGGCGTGCATCTCGTGCACACCCCGCAGATCGGACACATAGCCCTCGTCATAGAGATGGCCGGTGACGCGCAGACCGCAGAACCCGCCCTGACACGGCCCCTTGCCCACGCGGCTGCGCAGGCCGATGCTGTTCAGCAGGGAGGAGCCGTACTGGCCGTCCATGTTGTCTATGATCTGGTTGACCGCCTTGCGCGAAACCATCTCGCACTCGCATAAAATGATGTCGTCCTTGTCGCGCTCGCCGATCCACCGCCTGGGGCCCAGGCCGGGCTCGGTCCACTCGCCCCTGGTCGAAGCGGGCAGCGGCTCGGTGCGGGTGATGCACGGCGCGTCCAGGCCGAGCTTGGCGCAGACGAGGTCCCCGGTGCGCTCGGCCATGAGCCGGTAGGTGGTCAGCTTGCCGCCGGTGATGGTCACGAAGTTGTCCACCTCGTCCTTTTCGTGGTCGATAAGCGAAAAATTACGGCTCACGCTGCGCGCGTCCCCGGTCCCGGCCACCATGACCAGGGGCCGCACCCCGGCATAGGCCCGGATATAGCGAGTGGTCTCCAGCACCGGGATCATGGCCCTGGCGTCGTCGATGATGGCGTCGGCCTCGGCAACGGTCGGGCGGCACAGATCGGGCGAATCGATGGTCACCGAAGTGGTGCCGAGCACCGAAACCGTGCCCCCGGGCACGAGGATGTCCGAGTCGGCGGCCTTGCGCAGCCGGTTGACCACGCGCTGGGTCAGTCTATCTTGGGTGACCAGCAGGCTGCCCGAGGAGTAGAGGATGTCGATGTGCGCCCCGGCCAGGGCGGCCACTATCCCGGCCCATGCGCCCGTGGCGTTGACCACGATCTCGGCCTCTACCGCGAACCGCTCGCCGCTGGCCTGATCCAGAAAGACGGAGCGCCGGATGTGCCCGTTGTCCCCCTCGAATTTCACCAGTTTGGCGTTGCGCAGGTAGCGCGCACCCTTGTCCACGGCCTGGGCCAGATTGTCGAGCGAAAGCATGAACGGGTCCACGGACGCGTCTTCGCTCGCGTAGGCAGCGATCAACCGGTCCGAAAGCGTGGGTTCCAGATGGCGGGCCTCGACCGGGTCCAGGGGGCGGATGGGTACGGTGCTGGCCGCGCACATGGACTCGAAATTTTCGATGTAGCGCTCGTCGTCGCCCTCGACGGCCACGAACAGACCGCCCGTGTCCTCGATGCATTGCGGGGCCAGCCGCTTGAGCAGCTCACCCTCTTCGCGGCACTCGATTGCGGCCGCCGCGTCCGAAGCCACGTAGCGCGCACCGCTGTGCAGCAGCCCGTGGTTGCCGCCCGAGGCCCCCGCGTTGATGTCGCGGCGCTCGGCCAGCAGGCAGTCCACACCCCGCAGGGCCAGATCGCGGGCCAAACCGGTTCCGGTCGCCCCGCCGCCGAGTATGAGTACCCGGGTTTCCATGGTCTTCATCGTCCTTACGGCCCCTTTTCCCTTTCCCGAATAACACAAGAGTGGATTTTCATTTTCTCTTGTAGCAAAAAAACGAACATGATATGAACAAAAAACAGATTTCCAAATCAAAATTACGAGTGATCTTATCCCAAAATCGGGAATTGGTCACTATCAATTTTCACTTTACAACACAACAGTGGACTATTTTTCGTTCACAATTGAACAAAACGAACACCAAATGAAACAAAAAATGAGTACGGATATCTCCGTGGAGACAGGGGAAAAGAGCGGACGGCACACCTCGGTACGCAATCGGCGGGCCAAGATCGTGACCCTGGTGCGCGAGCAGGGATTCATGGCCATCGGCACCCTGGCCGAGACCTTCGACGTCACCCCCCAGACCATCCGCAGGGACATCAACGCCCTGACCGACCAGGGGTTGCTCCAACGCCACCACGGCGGGGCCGGGCCCATGCTGAGCACCGAAAACGTCGATTACACCAACCGCAAGATACTGTGCCTACGGGAGAAACAGATCATCGCCCAACTGGTGGCCCAGCATATCCCCTCCCGCTCCTCGCTGTTCATCAACATGGGCACCACCAATGAGGAAGTGGCCAAGGCCCTGACCCGGCACGACCGGCTGCGGGTCATCACGAACAACCTTAACGTGGCAAAAACATTAAGCAGCAACAATGGGTTGGAGGTTATCGTGGCGGGCGGCGTGGTGCGCCACAAAGACGGCGGCATCGTGGGAGAATCGACCATCGAGTTCATCCGCCAGTTCAAGGTGGACTACGGAATCATCGGCATCAGCGGCGTGGACCTCGACGGCACCCTGCTCGACTTCGACTACCGCGAGGTCACCGCGGCCCGCTCGATCATGGACAACTCGCGCAAGGTCTTCCTGGTCACGGACCACAGCAAGTTCGGACGCAACGCCATGGTCCGGCTCGGCAATATTCAGGAGGTGGACGCCATGTTCACCGACGAGATGCCGCCCGCCGAACTGGTGGAGGTCATGAACCAGAACGGGGTGGAGCTGCACGTGGCAAAATAGCTATCCATCAATCCCTGTATTAGGGCCGGGAGGTGCAATTTTCCTGATTTTCGCTTGCGAACATTTTGTGACGATGTTATGCTTTAATGTGACTAATCAGAATAGTTTTGACCGCAATCGATCACCCGGAGACCTAACATGGGGCTTAAACTCAACGGCATCGGCAAGACGGTTGGAAGAGAGACTCACCTCAAGGACATAGATCTCGATTTCGAATCCGGCTCCCGCTACGTGGTGCTCGGCCGCACCCTGGCGGGCAAGACCTCGCTTTTGCGCATCATGGCCGGGCTGGACAGGCCGACCACCGGCACGGTGGAGGCGAACGGCGAGGACGTGACCGGCGTATCGGTGCGCAAGCGTAGCGTCGCCATGGTCTACCAGCAATTCATCAACTACCCCTCCCAGACAATCTACGACAACATAGCCTCCCCGTTGGCCATCCACGGCCTGCCCAAGGACGAAATCCGCACGCGGGTCATGGAGGCGGCCTCCATGCTGCACATCGACAACATGCTCGACCGGCTGCCCGCCGAGCTGTCCGGCGGTCAACAGCAACGCACGGCCATCGCCAGGGCCCTGGTCAAGGACGTGGACCTGCTCCTTCTGGACGAGCCCCTGGTCAACCTCGACTACAAGCTTCGCGAAGAGCTGCGCGACGAGCTGCGCAAGATATTCAGGGCCCGCGATTCGGTGGTCGTCTACACCACCACCGAGCCCACCGAGGCGCTCATGCTCGGCGGCAACGTCATCGTCATGCACGAGGGCGAGGTCCTCCAGGTAGGCCCCACGGCCGAGGTCTTCCTGCACCCGGCCAACACCCAGGTGGCCGAGGTCTTCAGCGACCCGCCCATCAACTTCATCAGCGGCACCGTAGGCAACGGCAGGGTCAACATCGGCCACGCCCTGTCCCTGCCCGTTCCTCACACCATGGCCGAGTTGTCCCCCGGCGAATATACCTTCGGCATCCGCGCCAGCCAGCTCAACCTGAAGCGCGAGTCCGAGGGGTGCACGCGGATCCAGGGGCAAATCGGGCTGGCCGAAATCAACGGTTCGGAGACCTTTGTCCACTTCAACTACGGCGACGATTCCCTGGTGGTCCAGGAGAACGGCGTCCACGCCTTCGAGGTGGGCAACCAGGTGTCGGTCTATGTCCGGCCCGAGGCCTTTTACGTCTTCAACGCCACGGGCGATCTCGTTATCGCGCCGGCCAACCAGTGACAGGGTTCCCATGGCACGCATCGAACTGAATGAAATCAAGCACAGCTACCTGCCCAACCCTTCGGATGAGCAGGACTTCGCGCTCAAGCGCATCCATACTGTCTGGGAGGACGGCGGGGCCTACGCCCTGCTCGGCCCCTCCGGCTGTGGCAAAACCACCATGCTGAACATCATCTCCGGCCTGCTCAAGCCGTCCCACGGGTCCATCCTCTACGATGGGACGGACGTGTCGGCCATGCAGCCGGAACAGCGGAACATCGCCCAGGTCTTCCAGTTCCCGGTGCTCTACGACACCATGACCGTGTACGACAACCTGGCCTTTCCCCTGCGCAACCGGGGCGTGGACAAGCAGAGCATCCGCGAACGGGTCCGGGAGATAGCCGAGGCCCTGGACCTGACCCAGGACCTGAACAAGCGGGCCGCCAACCTGTCGGCCGACGCCAAGCAGAAGATATCCCTGGGGCGCGGGCTGGTGCGCAGCGACGTGGCCGCCATCCTGTTCGACGAGCCCTTGACGGTCATAGACCCGCACCTGAAATGGGACCTTCGCCGCAAACTCAAGGAAATCCACACCAAATTCAATCTGACCATGATCTACGTGACCCACGACCAGGTGGAGGCCATGACCTTCGCCGACAAGATCGTGGTCATGTACGAGGGCGAGATCGTCCAGATGGGTACGCCCCAGGAACTGTTCGAGAACCCGGAGCACACCTTTGTGGGCTACTTCATCGGCAGTCCGGGCATGAACTTCCTGGACTGCACCCTGGACGGATACATCGCCCGGGTCGGCAGTATCGACGTACCGCTGCTGCCCTCCATGACTAACAGATGCACCGGCCAAAGCCTCAAGCTCGGCATCCGACCCATGTACGTGGGGCTGCACGACGGCCCCGTGGAGCACGGCATTGAAGGTGCGGTCCTCGGGGTGGAAGACCAGGGGTTCTGCAAGATCGTGACCGCGACCTTCAACGGCAGCGAGATCAAGGCCAGGGTCAACGAAAACGGGGCCGTGCCGGAGGGGAAGTGTTGGATCTCCCTGCCGCCGGACAAGATCAAACTCTACTGTGACGAGCGGCTGGTTCGACAGGGGGATTCCCAATGAACAAATGGCGAGACAACAAGGCTTGGTTCCTGGTTCTCCCGGTCTTTGTAATCGTGGCCTTCTCGGCCATCATCCCGCTGATGACCGTGGTCAACTACTCGGTCCAGGACATCTTCGGACCGGGCCAACGCTACTTCGTGGGCGTGGAGTGGTTCCGGGACGTGCTCCTGGACGAGAGGCTGCACGACGCCCTGTTCAAACAGCTGGCCTTTTCCTTCATGGTTCTGCTGACCGAGATTCCGCTCGGCATAGCCATCGCGCTGATGATGCCCAAGAAGGGCTGGACCGCCTCGGCCTGCCTGGTCATCCTGGCCCTGCCCCTGCTCATCCCCTGGAACGTCATCGGGACCATCTGGATCATCTTCACCCGGCCGGACATCGGTCTGTTCGGGGCCATCGTCAACAACGCGGGTATCGCCTTCGACCACACGGCCTCGCCGGTGGACGCCTGGATCACCTTGATGCTCATGGAAATATGGCACTGGACGCCGCTGGTGGCCCTGCTGGCATACGCCGGTCTGCGGGCCATCCCCGAAGCCTACTACCAAGCGGCCAAGATCGACGGAGCATCCAGTTGGGCGGTTTTTCGCTACATCCAGCTGCCCAAGATGCGCGGCGTGCTGACCATCGCCCTGCTGCTGCGGTTCATGGACAGCTTCCTGATCTACGCCGAACCGTTCGTCCTGACCGGCGGCGGCCCCGGCAACACGACCACGTTCCTGTCCATCTACCTGGTCAAGATCGCCGTGGGCCAGTTTGACCTCGGTCCGGCCGCGGCCTTTTCGCTCATTTACTTCCTCATCATCCTGCTGTTCTGCTGGTTGTTCTACCAGGCCCTGCAGGCGGTGGGCACGGGAGACAAGGCATGAGACTGAAAAAACGACACCTGGGGCTGATCGCCTATCTGATCATCCTCTTTCTGCCCATCTACTGGATGCTGAACATGTCCTTTCGGACCAACGCGGACATCATGCGGTCGTTCTCGCTGATCCCGACCCATCCCACGTTGATCAACTACATGAAGATATTCACGGACCCGTCCTGGTATTCCGGATACATCAACTCGATCATCTACGTGACCATCAACACCGTGATCTCGCTGACGACCGCCCTGCCGGCCGCCTACGCGTTCTCGCGCTACCAGTTCATCGGCGACAAACACATCTTCTTCTGGCTGCTGACCAACCGCATGGCCCCGCCCGCGGTCTTTCTGCTCCCCTTCTTCCAGCTCTACTCCACCTTCAACCTGATCGACACGCACATCGCGGTGGCCCTGTCCCACTGCCTGTTCAACGTGCCCCTGGCCGTCTGGATCCTGGAAGGATTCATGTCCGGCGTGCCCAAGGAGATCGACGAAACCGCCTTCATCGACGGCTACTCCTTCCCGCGTTTCTTCATCCGGGTATTCATCCCGCTGATCCGCGCAGGCATAGGCGTGACCGCGTTCTTCTGCTTCATGTTCAGCTGGGTCGAGCTGCTGCTGGCCCGCACCCTGACGACGACCGCGGCCAAGCCCATCGCCGCGACCATGACCAGGACCGTCAGCGCCACCGGCCTCGATTGGGGACTGCTCGCCGCGGCGGGCATTCTGACCATCGTGCCCGGCGCGCTGGTCATCTGGTTTGTCCGCAATCATCTGGCCAAGGGCTTCGCCCTGGGCAGGGTATAGGAGGAGTCAATCATGAGTCTCGAATGGATGGCATGGACACCGGTCACCGCCGGATTCTTCGTGACCATTGCGGTCATCCTCATCGGCATGACCATCTGGGAGATCGTCTCCCCCTGCGTGGCGCGGCGCGGCTTGCTGCCGCTGACCACCACGCGCGGCGACCGCCTGTTCATCGGGCTTCTGGGGAGCGCGTACATACACCTGTCCTGGCTCGGACTGACCACTTTCCCCATCTGGGTCGCTACGGCTATATCCGTTTGTTTCCTGATCATCGTCATGCGGTGGGGATAGCTAGGCCGCGTGAAAGCTGCGAACGGGAAACAGGAGGAACGGAATAAATGGGTATTACGGCAGAGGTCTTTTCTTAATCAGCATACGGAGGTACGTATGAAGTTGCGGCGTTTGTTAATTACGGGAATGCTGACCCTGGCATTCCTCAGCCTCGCTACCGCCGGTATGGCGGACATGAAGGCAGCGGAGAAATGGGTGGACAGCGAGTTCCAGCCCTCGACGCTGAGCAAGGCGGAGCAGATGAAGGAAATGGAGTGGTTCATCAAAGCGGCCGCCCCTCTCAAAGGAATGGAGATCAAGGTCGTCTCCGAAACCATCCCCACCCACGAGTACGAATCGAAAGTGCTCGCCAAGGCATTCTATGAGATCACCGGCATCAAGGTCACCCACGATCTGATCCAGGAAGGCGACGTCATCGAGAAACTCCAGGTCCAATTCCAGTCGGGCGAAAACGTCTTCGACGGCTACATCAACGACTCGGACCTCATCGGGACCCACTTCCGCTCCGGCAAGGTGGTCAACCTGACCGACTGGATGGCGGGCGAAGGCAAGGCCGTGACCCTGCCCACCCTGGACATCGACGATTTCATGGGCAAGTCCTTCACCACCGGCCCGGACGGCAAGCTCTACCAGCTGCCCGACCAACAGTTCGCCAACCTCTACTGGTTCCGTTACGACTGGTTCAAGAAGCCCGAGTTGCGCAAGGCCTTCAAGGCCAAGTATGGCTACGAGCTGGGCGTACCGGTCAACTGGTCCGCCTACGAGGATATCGCCGAATTCTTCACCAACGACGTGCGTGAAATCGACGGCGTGGCCATCTATGGACACATGGACTACGGCAAGAAGGCCCCGGACCTCGGCTGGCGTTTCACCGACGCATGGCTGTCCATGGCTGGTGCCGGAGACAAGGGGCTGCCCAACGGCAAGCCCGTGGACGAATGGGGCATCCGCGTGGATGACTGCCGTCCGGTGGGTTCCTCCGTTTCCCGCGGCGGCGCCACCAACGGTCCGGCCGCCAAGTACGCCCTGCGCAAGTACATGGACTGGCTGCGCCGCTACGCCCCCCCCGGCGCCCTGGGCATGGACTTCTACCAGTCCCTGCCGTACCTGGCCAAGGGCAACGTGGCCCAGCAGATCTTCTGGTACACCGCATTCACCGCCTCCATGGTCGAAAAGGGCACCCCTGTGGTCAACGCCGACGGCACGCCCAAGTGGCGCATGGCTCCGTCCCCGCACGGTCCGTATTGGGAAAAAGGCCAAAAGCTCGGCTACCAGGACTGCGGTTCCTGGACCCTGCTGAAGTCCACCCCTATCGACCGTCGCCAGGCCGCATGGCTGTTCGCCCAGTTCTGCGTCTGCAAGACCGTTTCACTGAAGAAGGCCCACGTCGGGCTGACTCCCATCCGGGATTCCGACATCCGCGACGAGTCCTTCACCAAGCGCGCCCCCATGCTCGGAGGCCTGGTGGAATTCTACCGCTCCCCGGCCCGCGTGGCCTGGACCCCCACCGGCACCAACGTGCCCGACTACCCCAAGCTGGCCCAGCTCTGGTGGCAGAACATCGGTGAGGCCGTTGCCGGCGAGGTCACCGTGGACACGGCCATGGACAACCTGGCTGCCGAACAGGACAAGATCATGATGCGCCTGGAACGCGCCAAGGTGCTCAGCATCTGCGGTCCCAAGCTGAACAAGCCCAGGGACGAGTCCTACTGGCTCAACCAGCCCGGCGCTCCCAAGGCCAAGTTGGCCAACGAAAAGCCCCAGGGCGAAACCATTGACTACGACGAGCTGATCAAGACCTGGAAGCAAGGCAAGGCCATGTAACCCGGTCCGCGAATAACACAAGGCAAGGGGCGTCCCGACGGGGCGCCCCTTTTTTCCCGCCCGCGCGGCAGGCCTGTGTTCCTCAGTCTTACGCTGGCGACTTTTTCCTGAACCATGGGCAAAAGCACGGCCAACCGGATGCCGCCCCCCGGATCTACTCGCCGTTCTTCCCCTTGTGTTCCATCCCATTCTCAGTCATTCTTTCGATGTCCCCAGCAAAAACCGCTCCCCGGGGACTCCCCACTCTTTCCGAAAAGCCATCATTGCCCGCCTGTGGCGATTCAATCGTTGACGTTGTTTCGACACGCGCCGCCGCGGACTTCTTCCGCTCGGCAAGTCCGTTCACCGTACACGTAAAACCTACAAGACAGGAGTCCACCAACCATGAGCAACAGATATACCGTATTCACAGGAGGTCCCGGCTCGGGAAAGAGCTCGGTCATCGAAGCATTGCAGCGACTCGGATATACCTGCTCGGAGGAAAAGGGGCGAAGGATCATCAAAGAGGAACTAGAGCGGTCGGGCCATGCCCTGCCCTGGCGGGACAAGACGGCATTCCGGGACAAGATGCTGGACGAGGAAATCTGTGCCCATAAACACCATTCACGCAGCGGGGGGCCCGTCTTCTTCGACCGTGGAATCATAGACGCCTACGGCTACACCCTCCTTGAGGGCCTCGAAATCACCGCCACGCTGCTGTCAGGCTGCGCCTCGCATCGTTATGACGGCCAGATCTTCATCTTCCCGCCCTGGGAACGGATATTCACCAACGACACGGAACGCAAACAAGACTTTGCCGAGGCGTTAAGAACACATGAGGCCATGCTACAGGCTTACGGCGTCTTCGGCTATGCGTTGATCCGGGTTCCCCTCGTCCCGGTCGAGGAGAGGGTTCGGTTCATTCTACGAAAACTCGGCGGGGAATGAGCGAAATGAACCCGACGCCGGGCCAGGCTACCCACGAGTTCATGCCGACCTTTCGCCCGCCGTCTCGAAGTCTGGAGGCTACATGATCACCCCGCCGCGGCAGAGGCCCCGACCATGTACATGCTGTCGGCGGGCAGACCTGGACGCCTAGGGCGCAGGCATCGCAACGGTCAAGGTCCACTACTCACGGAACGGCCCAGAAAGCTCAAGGCGTGGTAGCCCGCATCGTTGCAGGGCACCTCGCAAGTGCGGCGGCCCACGCACGAATCGGCGTCATGCTCAACCACCTCGTGCTGCCGGGAAAAGACAGTATAGGATTTTTGGGTGCTAGGAGGTATCAAAACGTTCCCTCAGTTTTTGCAATATCTGAGGAACATGCTGCCAATTAAAGAAAAGATTGAGGCCGACTAGTACCATTGCGGAGGCCAGGATGCTCCACGCCTGAAAATCAAAGGCATAAGGAATGGCTACGGCAACGGCGTAAAAAACCAGCCTTTTGGCCACGAAGGACAGCAAACCAAGCATCTTTGCGCCAGTAAGCAGCCAGCCGGCGTATCCCAGTCCGCCCAGACATAGGGCCAAAAGCGCGCTTTCCGGGCGCAAGACCGCAAAGCCTAGCATCATGAATCCGGCTCCGGCACCTATTCCGTAAAATACACCCGTATAGTCTCCACGAGCCGTCTGTAACTGGTTGACTGCCAAGGCCGCGCTGTAAAGCCCTAGCAGGGCTACAGCCAGTCCCATGTGGCGCAGGGCCAGGGCGTACTGATCCCCTATGAGTGGTGAAAGGACCACAGGAGCCAGCACCATGGCCCCCAAAGCACCGAAGGTCCCACCAAGGAGGCTCAAGGATATAATTTTTTTCCCCAAGTTGCGGGCTTCATTTTCGTCGCGGATGTGTTTTCGCGTCATGGCTGGTAGCAACGCCTGCAAGCCGGCCATGGGGATTATGCTGAGTGTGGCGATGAGTTGCACCAGTATGGAGAGTTGTCCGAGTCCATCGTCGCCCTGCCAGCGATAGTAAATAATGGGCCCTTGCTGAATTTGCCCCATGAGTACGCCGCCAAGCAGCAGCGGAAAGGCCTGGGCCAGCATGTGCAACCCACTGCGGTTGGGCAGCGAAAGGGGCGGCATGATACCGCGGCGCACGGATATGACGAGCACGGTCAGGGCCTGTATCCCCCAGGACACGGCGTGTATCCAGGCCAGGGCTATCACCCCGTACCCCAGCAACAGGGCGGCAATGCCGGTCAATGCCTCGGCGGGCCGGAAGAAAAGCGCGATAGGTAGCAGAATACGGGGCTTCTCGTGTGCCACGAAAACGGATTCCCCCAAGAAAAACAATGAACGCATGAGAAGGGCCAAACTAAAGACAAGCACGGCTTGGCGAACCATTGGGTTGGGCTCTGCAACGGTTCCAAGCCATGCCGCGGCGGCCGAGCTGATCAAGCACGCGAAAGAGGTGAGAATTACCGTCTGTTGAACGACGCCTGCTGCGTCCTCCCCGTGCTGGCCAACCTGACGCAGCATGATGCCCCGCAGCCCCAGGCTGGCGAGGGGAATGAAGACCAAGTACCAGGACTGGGAATACACTAATAGCCCGTACAGTTCCGGCCCCAGCAGCCTGGCGGCCAAAAGCAGATAGCCAATGCGGCTGACGATACCGACGATGTGCGAAAGCGATAGAAAGAAGGCGTCACCCGCAAGCTTTTTGGCGGAAGAAGAGAATAAATTCATCATTTCATCATGTCATTCAATGATATGCTGTTGGTCAACGGAAAAGGCACCGGCAAGACTGGACACAGGCTTATCGGGAATACTAACATCATACCCCCACTGCAGTATACTATCCGAAGACGCTTCCATTGATCTCTCTATATCCCTTCTTTTCCAGACAAACATCAAATTACTGTTTGTAAGCGAGTCTAACAATTTCCTTTCAATGAAGTTGATCAATTTACGCTTCCACAAAGGGTAAGGCTCTCCTCCCCGAACATGCATAAGGAGTGGGTTATATACAACGTCATACATTTTGTTATATGCTTTATTGTATTCCACATTCGAATTCGACAGCATTGGGACTAATTCTGCTTTACGCTCAAGTTCAAGCCAGTCAAATAAAGAGTCAAGGCTCCTCTGTGGTGACGAACAGAAATGCTCATATGTTATGAGGCGAAAGTTATTCAAGTGGGCAAGGTCCGTCTTCAGCTGGCTATGGATATGTATCCAAGTATCAATGATCTGCTTGTGGGAAGTGCGCGTCCACTTTTGTTGAGCCATGGAGACAATAAGCGGATGGCGGACGATGAATACGAAATAGGAGTTGGGGAATAAAGCCTGAAGAAATCTACTTTTGAGTATATTCATAGGACTTTTTTCAAGATATACATTTGAAGAGGCATCCCAATATGGCTCCCATGACTTGAGAATCCTCTTTCGAAGCTCCTCTACAGGGACAGCATCTTCCTCAGTCAAATGGCATTCTGATAAATTTGTAATAAAACCGGGTCCACCATAGTAATTATCATCCCTGTATACATCCTGAAGGAACTGCCCCTCATCCATCGGGGCTCCTGTTTCCGACAAGTCGGATATCGAAGGGTGGCTGGAAAGCAATTTTGCTAGAAGTGTTGTACCGCTTCTATGAGAACCACCAATAAATATGTATTTTTTGGATTGAGACATCGTCCTCCCCCTTCGTCAGTATATTTTTGTTACCTCAAATTGTATCCAACTGATTGTGCCAATTCCTTATATTCAGCGTCAAACAGACGGCATGGCTCATTTGAGTCGCCGCCGCACCCCGTGCGGGACCCATTTTGCCAGGGCGCAGGCTAGCAGCACCCATTCACGTGTGCGCAAGGGCCTGTAACGCAGGGCACGCCAAAAGTGCCTTCTGGCAGCGGAATAATTTCCCGTCTTTAAATTTTCTGTGCCTGAAAAGGCATACACTGTAGACACCCTGCCCCGGCGCAATTTTTCCAGTTTGCCGGGATCCAGCCGGGCGTTCTGTAAAGTCCCCTATCTTAGGGCCAGCTAGTAGTAGAGACTTCCCGCCGATTTTTGGTGAGAGCCCAGAGGGCAGGGGGTACCCCCTGCCC
>Ga0075011_10001087_pt1 | contig 14592 bp, 16 predicted proteins | sample TARM_MetaG_T_14_FD_72354 | JGI IMG/M metagenome (GOLD analysis project Ga0075011, IMG submission 72354) | Freshwater microbial communities from Pennsylvania, USA, analyzing microbe dynamics in response to fracking - TARM_MetaG_T_14 | ecosystem: Environmental > Aquatic > Freshwater > River...
CTACTGCTCGCCAAAGATAATGCAATACACCGAGACAAGAAACTCAAAGTTAAAAGCAATATCTTGGCCTGGGATTTTCAACTTATCAATCTGAGCAGAGTAAATTCCACCTACACACCCTAATCTAAATTCTGGAATTAACTCCCCTTCATTACCCATATATCGTTATCAACTCAAAAAAATACACTTTGATGCGCTTTATTATGTTAAAACTTGCATTTTAATGCGCTTTAAAGTGTAATTAGTGAGTTGATTGATTAAGTGAGAAATAGAAATGCAAAGATCAAGAATATCGAAATTACTAGAATGGAAAGAAAAAAACACCCGAAAGCCGTTACTCATAGATGGAGCTCGGCAAACAGGCAAAACCTACCTTTTACAAAATTTATTCGGAGAACTGTTTGATAATGTCTTACGTGTCGACTTTCTAGAATCTCCAGAAATGGCGGAAGCTTTTGCTGAATCTCTAACACCTGAAGATATTATTTCAAATATTGAACTGCTAACAAATAAAACATTTAACCCTACCACCGATTTGCTCATTTTGGATGAAATAGGTGAATGTCAAAAAGCCGTAACCTCGCTTAAGTACTTTGCAGAAAAAGCACCAAATATGTATGTCGCGGCCAGTGGTTCTAACATTGGACTGTTAAATTCATTTCCTGTCGGTAAAGTTGAACAACACAACCTACGCCCTCTGACATTCTATGAGTTTTTGCTCGCATCAGGAGAGACTGCATTAATTAAAGCTTTTGAAGCACAAGCGAACTCAGCGGCTGCCCATACTAAATTATTTGACAAATTAACCGATTATTATTTTACGGGGGGTATGCCTGAAGCCGTTAGTGAATGGTTTGAATTAAAGAATAAAAGAATATTAGAACGTGTTGAAGCGGTAGATAATATCCATGCAAATTTAATTACCGGTTACTTGCGAGATTTCGGTAAATATTCAGGTAAGACGGATGCGGGATTGATCGAGTCAGTTTTTAGTAATATTCCATCACAGCTTGCCTCTGTGATGGATGAATCAGTAAAACGATTTAAATTTAAAGGCGTACATGAACGTAAATCTCGGTATGGTGATTTTGAAAGTGCAATTACTTGGTTAGAAAAATGCCGATTAGTATTGAAAAATTATCCTACCGATGGCGCCCCCCGAAGCCCTTTAGCTGCATATAAAAAAGAAAACATCGTAAAATTATTTTTATTCGATGTAGGGTTATTAAATCATATGTTGGGGGTCAGCTATAAAGAGATTAAACAACAAAAATTTGAATATAAAGGCTATATTGCAGAAAACTTTGTTCAACAAGAATTCGCTGCACAAGGAATAGAGCCAACTTTCTCATGGGGGGATGCTAGAGCTGAAATCGAATTTATAGTTACAAATGATGAAGGAAATATTATCCCTATCGAAGTAAAAAGTGGCAAACGCACTCGCGCTAAATCGCTACAATCTTATATAACAAAGTGCCAACCACTTAAAACCATCAAGTTAACAGGCACTCAAGGGTCTTCACCATTGGAAACTAAAAATATAGTGCTACCACTTTATTATGCTGAATATGCAGTAAATCAGCATTTAAAGGGACACAGTTAGCTTACGCCAAAGTCAGCCAGTTAAATTTGCTGTTTTTGTTTTTCAATTTTTTCTCGATCTCTCGAATAGACTCGCCAGTTTCAATTGCTGTAGAGCTAGCAACTGTAAGGTATATTTGATTTTTTAAATCTAGATTTTCTTTTTTACGCTTAACCATTTATTTTAGCTAAATTAAGTTTTTAACAAAATGAGCACTTCTGACTAAAAAGCTACTTTGTATTGCACATAAAGAGCAAAGCTTTTCTGTTAAGAAAATTTAAGATTCAAAACTGAACTTATAACTTGTTAAGCTGTTTTAACATTCCTAAAGATATACTGCGTGGCTGATGATTTGGGCAGGATAACGATAACCTGTATAGAGATTTGAATTTTTCATCAGCACATTATCGCACAATTGATTGAGGAGGTGTTAAGTTGACAATACCTCTGGTCACCATTTGGTCACCGAAATTATTTTAGGATATTTTTCAGGATGGCTAAAACGCAAAAATCAACCATAAGAGGTTGATTTTGGAAGGTTCTTTTTAACAAGAAACTTGGAGCGGGCAGTGGGAATCGAACCCACATTATCAGCTTGGAAGGCTGGAGTAATAGCCATTATACGATGCCCGCATAATCTTTCAAATTGTATCTTAGAGAGCAAAAAACAATGCAGGGCATTGTAAGTTACTTTGCAATGCATAAATGCGTTGCGTTTCACAATGTGGCGTTGTGAAAAAAAATATGGTGGAGGGAGGTGGATTCGAACCACCGAAACTTTCGTGGCAGATTTACAATCTGCTCCCTTTGGCCACTCGGGAACCCCTCCTACACTTAAATGGTGCCGACTACCGGAATCGAACTGGTGACCTACTGATTACAAGTCAGTTGCTCTACCGACTGAGCTAAGTCGGCGCCGTCTAAGTGCTGCGAATGATAGAGAAGTTGGATTAAGCTTGCAAGCCTTTCTTTGCAAAAAAATTACATTTAGCGGCTGTTTGCTTAAAAACAAAACAACTCTGCGTTATTTTGCCGATTAATTCAGCTAAGGCAGTTGCAGCCGTCCTTTTTCTGTTACTCAATAGCTAACCGCAGTGAAATTTCACCGCCAATATGGGCTTCAACCACGCCGTCTCGCTCTAATAACAACGCACCGCTTTCGTTAATACCCCGGCAAATCCCTGTTTCTGTTTTACCTGCTATTAATAAATTAACCGTTTTATTTAAAAAACAATCCAGAGAGAACCAGCGTGACAGATAAGGCTGCAGTCCTGTTTGCTCATATTGCGGTAATAAAAGCTGCAATTCATTAATTAAAGCGGCACTTAACAGGTTGCGATCAACCCTTTCACTGCTCAGCTGACTTAAATCACTCCAGGGTTGGTCGATTAATTTCGCCTGCTCCGGCGGCATTCGCACATTAATTCCAATGCCGATAACCGAATGGCAGGCTTCGGTTGCCTGTGCATTTAACTCAATTAAAATACCGGCTAATTTTTTGCCCTGATAATAAAGATCATTCGGCCATTTCAGGGTGACACCGCGCAGCCCTATCTTATCCAGCGCGTTCACTGCCGCAATACCCACTAATAAACTCAAACCAGAAAGCTTATCTATGCCGGAATCAAAGCGCCAATAGAAGGAAAAGTAAAGGTGAGAAGCAAAGGGGGAGACCCAGGTGCGTCCGCGGCGGCCTCGGCCTGCCAGCTGGTATTCACTGATGCAGCTTTGCCCGTTTTCTAAATCGGGGATGCGATCCAGTAGCCACTGATTGGTTGAATCTACAATCTGCTCAACATGGACGTTTTTATTTTGACTGAGATGTTTAATCTTCTGCGCATCTAAAAGTTCAATGGGCACGGCGCTACGATAGCCTTTACCTGTCACTTTATAGATATCCAGACCAATTTCCTGCAGTGCTTTGATATAGTTATTGACCGAGGTACGGGAAACACCGAGCAGCTCACCAATTTTTTCACCGGAATGAAACTCGCCGTCGGCTAATAAGGTTAGCAGCACATTGCCCTGCTCATTAAGCTCTGACATCTTTGAGCACCTCTTTTAAGTTAGTTTCGCCCTGACTGCCAATAAAACGTACTTCGTGCTCTAGACTGACATTAAATTTCTTTTCGACAGTGGCGCGCACCAGCTCTGCCAACTCGATAATATCGGTTGCGCAGGCATTATCTTGATTGATGAGTACCAATGCCTGCTGCTTATGTACAGCCGCACCACCACACTGCACCCCCTTTAAATTGGCCTGCTCTATCAGCCAGCCGGCAGCCAGTTTAGTGTGACCGTCTGCCTGCGGGTAATGGGGCATATCCGGGTAAAGGTTAAGCAGCTGATCGGCCTGCTGCTGAGTTACTACGGGATTTTTAAAAAAACTGCCGGCATTTCCGAGCTGCTCCGGATCGGGTAATTTTTCACTGCGGGTTTGGCAGACAGTGTGATAAATCTGTTTGGCGGTTAATGATTGCGCAGCATCGGATTGCTGCAATACGCCATAACGGCTGTGCGGTTGCCATTTTTTAGGCAATATTAAGGTGACTTTGGTGATTAACGCATTTTCCATCTTTTTGCTTTTAAAGATGCTGTCACGATAGGCGAACAGGCACGCGGCGGCGCTTAAATTGACAAATTCACCTGTATTTAAATCGATATATTCAACAGACTCACAGAAATCTTTAAACTCGCAGCCGTATGCGCCTATGTTCTGCACAGGCGCTGCGCCGACCACGCCGGGAATGAGCGCCAGGTTTTCCAGACCGGCAATGCCGTTATCAATACAGTCGCTCACTAACTGATGCCAATTTTCACCCGCAGCAACCTGCAGCTGATAATTATCTTGCGACTCAGCAATCTCAACACCGGACAGTTCAACTTTAATCACTAAGCCGCTGAAATCTTCGCAGAATAAAATATTGCTGCCTGCACCTAAAATAAGCACAGGCCGTTTTTCTGCGCGCATCTTTTTGACCAGCGCCAACAATTCGGGCAACTGCTTAATCGTTGTAAAATGAAATAAGCTTTGCGTTTTCGCTTCGATAGAAAAAGTGTTAAATGCCTTGAGTGAGCTATTGCTTTCGATCATCATTATGCCCTGTGTAAATAGAGGGGTTAGTTTACCTTAACCCTTCGATGAAAGAAAAATAATAAGGCGGCGCGGTTAATCCGCAAAGAGTTCTAACAGATCCTGATAGCCCTGATCACTCATCTCCTCAACAGGAACAAAGCGCAGTGCGGCGGAGTTAATGCAATAGCGCAGGCCGGTGGGGGCCGGGCCATCGCTAAACACATGCCCTAAATGGGAATCGGCCTGCTGACTGCGCACTTCAGTCCGTTGTGCAAATAGCTGGTTGTCGTTTTTCTCGGTTAATGACTGGCCGGCAAGCGGTTGTGTAAAACTCGGCCAGCCGCAGTGTGCGTCGAATTTATCCAGGGAGCTAAAAAGCGGCTCACCGGAAACAATATCCACATAAATTCCCGGCACACTATTATTCCAGTATTCGTTATTAAACGGCGGCTCTGTGCCCTCTTCCTGGGTGACACTAAACTGCATTGCATTCAGTTTTGCGCGCAATTCCTCTAAGCTGGGCTTTTTATAATCTGACATATCCACTCTCCTGACTGCAAAATATTCAATACTACGGTTTTATCACCCTAAATTAAACGTTATAAATGTTATGGTCATATTTCTGACTTTATTATCAATAACAACTTGACGCATTTACTAAAAGACGGTAATTATTAAACCATAGATTAAATTTTAGAGATTGACTGATGGAAACTGTTTTTTCACTGCTGCCGGGTTTACTGCTCATGCTTAATGCATGCGGGCGACGGGTGGCTGAATAACAATCAGTTAAAACTCCAGAACCCGTGCCATGCGCGGGTTTTTTTATACCTGCGTATAAATTACCAACAGCAAAGAAGAGGAATGTCTTATGTCCGATCAAGTTATTATTTTTGACACCACATTACGCGATGGCGAACAGGCACTCAGTGCAAGCCTTACCGTAAAAGAAAAATTACAGATCGCATTTGCTCTTGAGCGCTTAGGTGTTGACGTGATGGAAGTGGGCTTCCCCATCTCATCGCCGGGTGATTTTGAATCCGTACAAACCATTGCTAAAGAGATAAAAAACAGCCGTGTCTGCGCCCTCTCACGTGCGCTGCCTAAAGATATCGACGCCGCTGCGCAGGCTTTAAAAGTCGCGGATGCATTTCGTATCCACACCTTTATATCAACATCAACCATTCACGTTGAAAGCAAACTAAAACGCAGTTTTGATGCGGTATTAGAGATGGGCGTCAATGCCGTAAAATATGCACGTAACTTTACCGATGATGTTGAATTTTCATGTGAAGATGCCGGGCGTACACCGATTGATAATTTATGTCGTATGGTGGAAGAGGCGATCAAAGCGGGCGCCACCACCATCAATATTCCCGATACCGTCGGCTATACTATTCCCAGTGAATTTGGCGGCATTATCCAGACGCTGTTCCAGCGCGTTCCAAACATAGATAAAGCCGTTATTTCTGTGCATTGCCATGATGATTTAGGGATGTCGGTAGCCAATTCAATCACCGCCGTTGAAAACGGTGCGCGTCAGATTGAGTGTACTATCAACGGTATTGGTGAGCGGGCCGGTAACTGTTCACTGGAAGAAGTGGTGATGATTTTGCACACCCGGCAAAAGAAAATGGGCTTGACCACCCGCGTCAATCCCGTTGAGATTTCACGCACCAGCCAGTTAGTCAGCCAGCTTTGTAATATGCCGATTCAGGCCAATAAAGCCATTGTCGGTGCCAATGCCTTCGCGCATTCCTCCGGTATTCATCAGGACGGTGTGTTAAAAGCGCAGAATACTTATGAGATCATCACACCTGAAAGTGTTGGCCTGTTAACCAACAAGTTAAACCTGACCTCGCGCTCAGGACGTCACGTTATTCAGCATCGCATGCAGGAGCTAGGTTACCGCGATAGTGATTATGATCTTGAAGCCTTATACGCAAGCTTCCTTGAACTTGCAGATAAAAAAGGGCAGGTTTTTGATTACGACTTAGAGGCATTAATGTTCTTTAATACAGTCAACTCTCAGCCTGAATACTATAAACTGGAAAATATTACGGTTGTATCAGGAACCGGCGTGGTGGCCACAGCCACTGTCACTATGACCATGGGCGATCAGCGCAAAGTCGTCGAGGCTGCCACAGGGAACGGTCCGATTGATGCCGCCTACCAATGTTTAATGCGCATTTCAAATTTAGAGATCAGCATGGATAATTACCACATCAGTGCCAAAGGCGAAGGCAATGATGCATTAGGCCAGGTGGATATTGTGGCCACTTATAAGGGCCAAAAATTCCATGGTTTAGGTTTGTCCACTGATATTGTCGTCTCTTCTGCAAAAGCGATGATCCATGTGATGAACCATATTCATCTGGCGCAGGCGATTGCGGCGCAGAAGCAGGAGCGTCTGCATACCGATCAGGTTTAATTTAATCCATTTAAAGAGAAATGAAGTAATGAAAATTATTGTTATTCCGGTTACCCCTTACGAGCAAAACTGCAGTTTAGTGATTTGTGAAGAGAGCAACATAGCGGCGATTGTCGATCCTGGTGGCGATCAGGAAAAAATTCTAAAAATAGTTAAAGGTCAAGGCGTGCAGGTGGATAAAATCATTTTGACCCATGGCCATTTAGATCACGTTGGCGGCACAGAAGCCCTGGCCAGTCTGCTTAAAGTGCCGGTTATCGGCCCGGAAAAAGAGGATCTGTTCTGGTTGGAACAGATGGAGGCGCAAAGCCTGCGCTTTGGTTTTCCGACCACGCGCAGTTTTGTGCCAGACAGATGGCTGGAGGAAGATGAGATTGTTGAAGTCGGCAATATCAGACTGAAAGTGCTGCACATTCCAGGACACACCCCAGGGCATATCGCCCTGCTTGATGAACAGAGCAAGCAGGTGATCGTCGGTGATATTCTCTTTAACGGCAGTATTGGCCGCTCTGATTTTCCGCGCGGAAATCAGGTGCAACTGATTAGCGGCATTAAGAAAAAGTTGTTAACCCTACCACCAGAAACAAGAGTTTATCCCGGCCATGGTCCGACCACCACTATCGGTCAGGAAAAAGCCTGCAACCCGTTTTTAGGTTAACCGGCACAAAACAAAAATTGCGCCAACAGCAGGCTGTTGAGCGCTGAGTTTTATCTTTCCTGAATAGGGTATTTCTTTGCATTAGCTTATACCCTATTTCCGCCCCATTATGTCCAGTATTCCTATCATTCAATGTTATTAACCGAAAACAATATTATCTCCCAGCTTAATGCCGTGAGGGCAGTGACCTATTACATGGATGATACCCGGGAATTCAGGCTCAGTGCGCGCATCAAATTTAATAGTGATATGGCCCAGCTCTTTAAGGTTGGTGTTTGCCGCAGCGCCCACCGCCGTAACAATGTAATCTTTTCCTGCGATTAACAGGGTACTTTCTGTTGTAATAGTTCCCAGCGCCGTTCCCTGATCATGGATAAAACAGTACTCTGCGACCTCTTCAGGCGCACTTTGATTAAATAAAATCATCATATTATCCAGCAAAGCCTCGTTTGCCGCTGTGCCGATATGAATGATTGTGGCTTTAAATTGCAGCATCTATCTTTCTTATTGGTAAATGAACAGAGAAAAGAACCAAGCCAATAAAACCGTTGGCGCTCCGGTTAAAAACCGAGAGTAGAGCACTGATGGCACACCGATTTCAACCGTTTCCTGCTTGGCTTCTGCAAGGCCTAAGCCAACAGGAATAAAATCGCAAGCGGCCTGTGCATTGATAGCAAATAAAGCAGGCAGGGCCAAATGCGCTGGAATATTGCCAGCACCTATTTGTACGCCAATTAACACACCAATCACCTGCGCAATCACAGCACCGGGTCCTAAAAACGGAGAGAAAAGCGGAAAAGAGCAGATCAATGCCAAGGTCACTAAGCCTAAAGGATTTTGTGCTAAGGGCGTTAATCCCTGGGCAACAAAATCACCGAGACCCGACGCCATGATCACCCCAATCAGCATCGACACAAACGCCATAAACGGCAGAATTACTTTTAATACGGTATCAATAGTATCCCGGCCCGCCTGGTAAAATGTCGACATCACATTCCCCATGCCAATACCTACCCTGGCTATCAGGCTATTATTTTGCTGACTTAAGGTTTTACTGGTATCAAAACTGCCGCTGCTTTGCCTGCGAGCCTTTGCTGCTGTTACTTCTGCCCCACCATCGCTAAGGCTAACCCCCGCCTCATTGACAGCGGAAACATAGATCCCCTCATGAATATACTCGGCTAACGGCCCGCTTTTCCCGGTCGCATGAATATTCAGGGTAAAAATATTTTTCTTCGGATAAAGGCCGCAACGTAACGTTCCACCACAGTCAATCACCACCAGCGCCACATCATCGTCAGCGATAATCGTCTTAAAACCATCAACGGCCTCAAGGCCGGTTAACTGACTAAGATGATCAATAATCGCAGGTTTAGCGCCGCCGGTAACATAAAGTATTTTTTGCCCGGCGAGAACGGGGATAGATAAGGGGCCGCCCCAGCCTCCATCACCCGCCATAACCGTTAATAGTTGCGTCATGGTTAATCCTTTTCCGAAAAACACACGGAATCAGACAAGGTTTTACCCTGCTGCCGACTGACCATGGCGGTTGTAAAATCCGTCACCCATCCGCGAAAAAAATTACTGATAAGACCGACCAACAAATAGCTCATAGCTAACGGTGCCAGCGGTAAATCAAGTTGAGTTAGCCCGCTGGCAATACCGAGATAAATAAACAGTTCGCCGGGATTAACATGCGGGAACATACCGTTCATGGAGTGGCAACTGTAGGAAGCGGCGGCATAATAAGAAGGTTTATAACGCTCAGGTAGAAATTTACCCAAACTCAAATTCATCGGATTACAGAACACAAAAGTGCCGATAAAGGGCAGAATAAGGTAACGGGAAAGAGGGTTGCTGGCGCATTTTGCGGCAAGATTCTCAATGCGTTGCAGACCGATAAAGCGAATAAGGGAGTTCATTGCAACCAATAAACAGATAAGCAGTGGAAGAATACCCGCAACCATACTGACAAAAACTTCGCCGCCTTTTTCAAACAGCCCCAGAAACCACTCTGCAGCGAATGTCATTACATCCATAAAATCAACCATAGTGAAAACAATAAAGGTCAATTATACTGATGACTTTAAAAGAATTGGCTTTCATTTCGTGAAGGCGGTCACCAAATAGGCTTTTAAAATAAAAATCAAAAGATCATATTGTGCACAAACTAATGACCAGGTAGTGCACAAAACAACTTAAACCTGATACACGGTAATGCCTTTATCCTCAAGAGCATGAAGATCTTCTGCACTAATATTGCTGTCCGTGATCACCACATCAATTCGCTCAATGGGCACGACAACATTAGGGCTTTTGCGCCCGAACTTTGAAGAATCAAGCACCATAATCACTTTTTTTGCAGATCGGCACATCGCCTGGCTAACCTGATAAGCTTCGTTGTAGGTGGTACAGCCCTGCACCAAATCAAAACCATCGGCACCAATAAATAATTTATCAAAGGAGAAGTGAGTGAATGCCTGCTCCGCTAAACTGCCATGAAAAGAAGCCGATTTTTTTCTGAATGTCCCACCGGGCATAATCACTGTATGGTCAGAGTGAAGATCCGCCATGGCATTAACTATGTCCATACTGTTGGTCATGAGCGTTAATGAACGGATGCTTTCCAGTTCAGGGATCATTTGCAATGTCGTACTGCCACAATCAAGAATAATTGAGTCACCATCATTAATAAGCTCAACGGCTTTTTTAGCAATGCGTACTTTTATATCTAAGTTTATGGTCTTTTTTTCATCCATGGTTCTATCTTCGACGGTAGCCGGTATTACTGAACAAGCTTCAGCACTCCCATAACGGCGTACGATTTCGCCCTTTTCTTCCAAGGAACGCAGATCACTGCGAATTGTTGCACCGGATGTAGCTAAGGCACTAGCCAGCTCATTGACAGATGTTTTGCCGTTTTCTTTTAAGTAATTGACCAGCCGTTCTCTTCTTTTATTCATGTTATCCCCATACAAGTGACTCCTGTTGCCTGATATTACACCAAAGCCCTTTCACATTGAAAGGAATTAAACAGCCATTGTTCGTCACTTCGAAAAGGCAACTGACAGCGCTTCCTGAATGCCGGGCGAAAACTCGGCAACGAGTTGCTTCGAAAACGGATATTTTTTTCCGATTAAGTCAGGTAGCGACTTCGGCCGAGCAAAAACAGTCCAACCGCTAAATAGTCTGGCATCAATAATGGTTTTATCTTGCGCTTCAACTAATACTACTATGGTGCGAGCTTTCCAGCGACTGCGTGTTTTACCTATCTTCACCGCCCCCTTTTGACTCATTTCCTGCAACATTCGGTTAAAAGCTCGAATCTGAAAAAAAGTCAGGCCAATCTGCCCAACCCAGGCAATAATCGCAACAACAATCAAAGTGGTAATCGAATCCATAAAGCACCTCAAAAATATTCAAATAATTAAAAAAACAGCTAAATTCACAACCGAAAAAATTGATGCCTACTATGACAGGATATACCCACATCAGTTAAACAAAAGGCCGATAAGCATCACAAAGTCATTGCATCAAGACTATCCACCAGCTCTTGATTTCATATAACCGAGAAATACTTTTGTCGCCCAAGCCAACCCTAAAATAACTATTATAGAATAAATCAGCTCCATATAACCTCCTATGAAAAAAGGGGCTAAGCGCCCCTTTATTATTTAAAACATCACCTGACCACCGGTAATATTAATTGATTGACCGGTACAATATTTGGCACCTTCGCTGGCGTAGAACTTCAGCACATTAAGTACATCATCATATCCACAACCGGCTTTTAACGGCACTTTATCAATATAACTCTGCATAACCTGATCTTCAGGCAAACCGAGCTTCTTCGCATATTGCGGGATCAGGCTTTGAAACATCGGCGACTCAAGGAGATTACCCAGCATCAGGCTATTCACCGTAATATTGTCATCCGCCAAGTCTAATGCAATTGATTGGGTAAGTCCGACACCGGCAAACTTAGCTGAGCTATAACCGGCATTATGTTTACTGCCCACCTTACCTGACTTGCTGTTGATTTGCAGGATCCGCCCGCCCTTACCTTGCTCCACCATGTAGCGGGCCGCTTCTCGTGCACATAAAAAATAACCATTAAGGTTAACACTAACATTTAAATTAAAATCATCCAGTGTAAAATCTGTCACCTTGGCGGCTTTGGCAACACCTGCACTATAAACAAGCACATCAATACTACCCAATTTTTCATTGATAGCTTGAAAGCAGGCTTTTACGCTGCTTTCATCTGTGGCGTTAACAGAAACGGCAAATGCACGGCCTTCACCCTCTTTTTTGTTAATGGTATCGGCCACATTCGCTGCATTTTCACCATTTAGATCAGCGACTCCCACTTTATAACCCTCTGCCGCTAAACCTTCACAAAGGTAAGCACCCAGTGTTTGACCACCACCGATCACGACTACTGTTTTCATGTTTTTTATCCTTATGTTTATTCTTTTTGTTTTATGTGGGACTTATACAGATGCATAAGTCCCTTTTTATTTACTTAAATGTAATGGTTGAACCGGCAGCAACCGCGCTAGGCTGCACGCCAGCAAGGTGAAGACTGCCGACAAAATCGGCACTGGCAGCGCCATCAAAACGTAATGTGATATGACCTAAATTTCCCAAATTCTGGTTAACCGCATCTCCTACCGCTGTGATGGGATAAGTGATCTCATCAATAACAAGATGTCCGCCGACAACAATCTCCCCTCTCAAGGTGTCGTGATTATGGATAAAACAGTACTCAGCTGCGTCAGCGGGCGCAGACTCGTTAAACATAATCAACATGTCATCACTCAGCGCTTCTGCTGCACACTCACCCACTTTTATAATTTCAACGCTGTACAAACTCATTTTCTGATCCTCCGCCATGCCTAGTTATAAATAAACATTGATACAAACCATGCAACTAACACAGTCGGCGCGCCCGTTAAGAAACGGCCATAGAGTACAGATGGCACACCGACACGGACGGTATCGGGTTTAGCTTCGGCCAGCCCCAGTCCAACCGGAATGAAGTCAGCGGCGGCCTGCGCATTGATTGCGAACAAAGCCGGCAGTGCCAGGTGCGGAGGAATATTGCCCAGACCAATCTGCGTACCGATAAGCACGCCTATTACTTGCGCTATTACCGCACCAGGCCCTAAAAATGGCGACAAGAATGGGAATGAACAGATCAGTGCCAGTATGACAAGTCCAATGGGATTAGTGGCTAAGGGGACAAACAGATGTGCAAGCGCATCACCGATTCCACTGGCTAAAATAATACCGATGAGCATAGATACGAACGCCATAAACGGAATAATAGTACTGATCACCGTATCAATAGTGTCACGCCCGGCCTGAAAGAAGGTCGCCATTACGTTGCCCATGGCCATACCAATGCGTGCCAGCAACCCATCAGACTGCTCGGTTAACTTTTTAGTTGTATCAAAACCGCCGCCGGATAGCCTCGCATTGCCGCCCGCATCAATTGCAATATCATCTGCAAAAATCTTGACGGTTTCATTCTCACCGACAAGAAAGACGCAATCCACATCAACATTTGAAACATAATTATTTTCATTCATATGTTTCGCCATGACACCTGACTTACCGGTTGGCATCACATTCAGAGTCGGCACGTTATTCTTTGGATAAAGGCCACAGCGCATAGAGCCGCCGCAATCGATAACCGCACAGGCCATTTCATCGTAATCACAACTATCTTTAAAGCCGTTAACTGCTTCTAACCCCGTCAGCTCAACTAAACGGTCGACGAGTGCCGGGCGAGTTCCGCCCACCATATACATAATCTTTTTGCCTTTAGGGAAATTGATCACTAGCTCAGTTCCCCAGCCACCTTTACCTGCGCGTACCTTAAGTGTCGTATTCATAATGCCTCCGATTAACTGTTTGTTTTAGCGTGATGATCAAAATTAACTGTTCGCTCAAGGGTGATCCCCTGCTGTCTCTCAACCATCGCCGTTGTAAAGTCAGTGACCCAACCACGGAAGAAGTTAGTAAAGGCGCCGACAAGAAGATAAGAAACAGCCAACGGAGCCAGCGGCAGACCTAAGGTAGTGAGACCACTTGCAATACCTAAATAAACAAACAGTTCACCAGGATTCACATGTGGAAACAGGCCGTTCATGGAATGACAAGAGTATGAGCCTGCTGCGTAGTAGCTAGGTTTGTAACGTTCAGGAAGAAACTTGCCAAGTGATAAGGTCATCGGATTACAAAAAATGAATGTACCGACCACAGGAAGAATCAGATAGCGGGAAACAGGATTGCTCGCACATTTCATTGCTAACCTTTCAACACGATGCTCTCCCACAAATGCAATTAATGCATTCATGGCACACAGCAATGCGATCAGTAGCGGTAAGATCCCTGTCATCATACTAAGCATGACTTCCCCACCTTTCTGAAACAGTCCAATGAACCATTCAGCGCCAAAAATTATAGTTTCCATATTTCACCTCGATTGTTGTTAGGAGCGGCAATTATGCACGATCACTTTCACTTTGAAAGCGATCTATTTCACAATAACAATCACAACAGATAAATAACTTTCATATAAGTGTAAAAAAAGCAAAATATCTTTCACAAAGATAAATAAATTGCTTTTTCAGCCATTTTAAAGAACAATCGCGCAATAAAGTGCTTTTGATATGATCAGTTGATTTTCACAATGAAAAAAAACAGGGGGGATACTATGGATAGCGACAACGCCGAACTGCAACGTCTCGGACTGATGTTTTTAAAAAATGAGCTTGATGAAGCGACTAATATGCTCACGCGAATCGATGACGGATTTGTTGACGCTTGTAATAGGG
>Ga0075011_10001089_pt1 | contig 14572 bp, 13 predicted proteins | sample TARM_MetaG_T_14_FD_72354 | JGI IMG/M metagenome (GOLD analysis project Ga0075011, IMG submission 72354) | Freshwater microbial communities from Pennsylvania, USA, analyzing microbe dynamics in response to fracking - TARM_MetaG_T_14 | ecosystem: Environmental > Aquatic > Freshwater > River...
AGATGAAAAGAAGAAATTTTGCTGCGATAAGCGGCCCGCTGTCGTCATGGTCTTGAGGCCCGCCGGAACTCCTTCCCCGGCCTCGTAGAGTTGAATCGTTGCGTGTGGGAGTGGAAAGTCCACGCAGCACGTCTGGCAACGATTCAACAAACGATGCTTGGCTCAGTCAAACAGCCGACGGGCCTCAAGACCATGACGACAGCGGACCTTGAGGCGCTGGTGGATATTTTGCGCTCAATGGCTGAGATTGTCGTTAGCCAATGGGGATTGAGGGCAAAAAAGAAGAAAACCTAAAATTCAAAACTTAAAACAAAATAACCGCCATGGCCTTATGTCATAAAAAAAAGTACTTGCCTCCTGAAGGAGTATTTATTAGCAAGATGAGAATTATTCCTGATAAACAAAACTTCAAAGGAGAATACCGATGAGCAAAACCACCGCTAATCTGAAGGAAGCCTTTGCCGGGGAGTCCCAGGCCAACCGCAAATATCTTGCTTTTGCCAAAAAGGCCGATGAAGAGGGCCTGTCTCAGGTAGCCAAACTGTTCCGGGCGGCAGCAGCTGCGGAAACCATCCATGCCCATGCACACCTGCGCCAGATGAAGGGCATCGGCTCCACAGCCGAGAATTTGAAGGAAGCCGTGGCCGGGGAAACCCACGAGTTCAAGTCCATGTACCCGGCCATGATCGCCGATGCCCAGGCCGAAGGCGACAAGGCTGCGGAGAGATATTTCGTCTTCGCCAACAAAGCCGAGGAATGTCACGCCAACCTGTACTCCAAGGCCGCAGAGAAGATGGGCAACCTGGAAGTCGTGGACTACTATGTGTGCAGCATCTGCGGCCACATTCACGAAGGCCAGCCCACGGACAAGTGCCCGATCTGCGGTGCTGCGCCGAAGGCGTACAACGTCGCGGAATAGAATCCGGATTTGTCAGCTCCGTCCGACAAAAAGCCGCATCCCGTGCCAAGGGATGCGGCTTTTTGCTTTTCCGGGCGTTGGAAACGCCCAGTGGAAAGAAAAAGGCCATGCTGTTTAGGCACGGCCTTTTCTTTCAAAAACGAGCCTTCCTCTATCTTCGGGGAAGAGGCGCGCTCGGGCGACCTTTGGCCTTGGTGAAAGCCAGCTCCGCGCCCTTGCCCTTGTTGAACGTGGCCAGCACCCTTTCGGCATCCTGAAAGGGCAGGGAGACGAAGGCGAAGGTCTCCATGATCTGGATGTCCCACACGTTGCGCGACGGGATGCGGCATTTTTCGTCCAGAAAGGTCAGCAGACGCTTGGGGGTCAGCCCGTCCTTGCGGCCCTGGGTGACAAAAAGGCGGGTCTTGCCTTTCTTGTCCACCACGAAGGCGTCTGCGATTTCGCGGTAGTTGGAGGCGTCGAGTTCCTCCTGGAACATGTACTGCAAAAGCGCCGCCAAGGTTTCACGCGGCTTGGCCTGCTCCAGGAGCTCCTGGGCCATGCCCAGGAATTCCAGTTCCGGCTCCGTGGCCACGATGGCGTTCAGTTCGACCCTGATGCGCTCCTTCTTCATCTGGATGACGTCACTGACCTTGGGCAGACGCGCCTTGCGGATGTCCGTCTTGGCCTGCTTGCTGATGAACTGCAAACGGCGGTATTCTGAAGGCGTGATGAAAGTGATGGCGATGCCCTGCTTGCCGGCTCGCCCCGTGCGGCCGACGCGGTGCACATAGGCCTCGGGGTCGTGGGGCAGATCGAAATTGATGACGTGGGTCAGGTCGTGCACGTCGATGCCGCGCGCCGCCACGTCCGTAGCCACGAGGATACGCACCAGTTTTTTCTTGAACTTGATCAGGATCTTCTCGCGCAGGCTCTGGGACATGTCGCCATGCAGGGTGTCGGCATCGTAGCCACGCTCCATGAGGCGCTGCGATATGGCGTCGGCGTCGACCTTGGTGCGGGTGAAGACCAGTCCGTAGAAGTCCTCTTCCATGTCGATGATGCGGCACAGGGCCTCGAACTTGTCGGCCGCCGAAACCTCGAAATAGATCTGGTCGGTCTGGGTGGCGGTGAGCTGCTCGGACACGGCGCGGATGACCTGATAGTCGCCCATGTATTTTTTGGCGATACGCAGGATTTCCGGCGGCATGGTCGCGGAAAAGAGCATGGTCCGCTTTTCGGTGGCCGTCTGCTCCATGATCTCGCGCACGTCTTCCAGAAAGCCCATGTTCAGCATTTCATCGGCTTCGTCCAGGATCATGAAGCGGATGGCAGAAAGGTCGAGGGTGCCGCGACGCAGATGGTCAAGGACCCGGCCGGGGGTGCCGACGACCACGGCCACACCCTTGCGGAGGTTGCGGAGCTGGATTTCCATGGACTGCCCCCCGTAGATGGGGGTTACGCTCAGGGTCCTGCCGCCGCGCAGGGAGTTGATCTCCTCGGCGACCTGGATGGCCAGTTCGCGGGTGGGGGCCAGAACCAGAGCCTGCACCGCGCGGACGTTCGGGTCCAGGAGTTCCAGCAGCGGCAGACCGAAGGCTGCCGTCTTGCCCGTGCCCGTCTGGGCCTGGGCCACAATGTCGCTTTCCCCGGCAAGCACGGCGGGAATGGTCTTGATCTGGATGGGGGTCGGCTCTTCGAATCCCTTGCGGGACAGGGCCTGGATGGTCAGTTCGGAAAGGCCTAAGTCAGAAAAAGTAGTCATGAGAATACCTTGCGGGCATGCGCCTCGCGGTCAAAAGAAAATACCCGGCTCTGGAACCGGGCCCTTACCGTGAGGCCGACTGTCCAAGGCGGGAAAACAAGCATTTCGAAAACGTGTGAAACCGGATCGAAGAGCGAAGATGCTCAAGAATGGTCGTGCGGAAAAGGGGGAATCCCCTCAAGAAATGCTCGGAGTGTATAGATGAATGTTTTTGGATTGGCAAGGGAGATTTTTCGGGTGCCGGAATGAAAAAGGACGAATCAGCATCCGCCCTTGATTTGAATCTTCAGTTCAGCGTTGCATCGCGATTTTGGCCAGGCTTTCGAGCTCTTCGGACAGGCCCAGCGCCAGGGTCATGGATTCGCCCCAGCAGACAAGTCCATGGTTGTCCATGAAGATGGCCTCGAAGTTTCGGCTGGCCTGCCCTACGGCTTGGCCCAGTTCCGGAGTGCCGGGGAGATGGGCCGGGATGTTGGTCATCCTCTCGGCAAAGACCCGGCCTTCGAAGAGCGGGAGATCGGCCAGGGCTTTTTCCCCGCGCAGATACAGGGCCAGAAGTTGTGGTGGATGGGTGTGCACGATGGCCTGCGCCCGCGGCTGGTTGCGATAGATCTCAAGGTGCACGGCCAGTTCCGAGGACGCCCGGGCCGAGGACAGAGGGATGCCTGTGGCCAGATCGACCACGGCCAGATCGGTCGGAGCGAGATGGCCCTTGGCGCTGCCCGTGGCCGTTATGACCACGCGTTCCCCCTGGCGCATGCTCACGTTGCCGTTGAATCCAGCGAAGAGTCCACGCAGCCATCCGTCGCGCCCGGTGCGCAGGATGGCTGCTCCCGTGTCGGGGTTGACTAGGGCGGGGAATTCAGCCTTGGCTTCTGAGGAGGCGTTGTCGGGCTTGATGTCGATGACGGGGGTGCCGTCGATGACTTCCAGGGGATGCACTTTAAGCCGCAACCCCTCGCGGTCGACGATGCGTACCGGGTGCAGGCCGATGGGCGTGGGCCGGTCGGGGGAGCGGGTGGAGAAGATGCCGCGCATGGGCAGATTGGGGTTTCCCCTGGGGTGGCAGCGCAGCACGCTCTGGTCCCCCTCATGCATCCAGGTCAGGATCAGCACGGCGTCGCCGACCTGCAGGTCCGTGGCTGCGGGGTCAAATTCCGGTTTCAGCTCCACCCAGACCGGGGGCAGCGAGCTGTCGCCGTACTTGGGGCATTCTTCCCGGCTTTGGAGATGGGAGCGGACGATGCCGATGATGCGCGGGTTCATGGAAATTTCCTCGCTGCTGCGGGTTCATGGGTTGATGCATCTGTTGCTTAACGACCGTAAATTTATCCGTCAAACCCCTGCATCCTTATTCGTGAATTTGTGTGCGCGGCTTGTATTGAGGCTTTGAAAAGGATAACGCTCAAGATGTTAGCAACCGGTAACCGCGGAGCGCGCATGAACCGATTCTCCACGAGTCTTCTGGGTGAGGCCAAGACCTTGCTCCTTGCCACGGACGGTTCCCATTTCAGCGACGGGGCCGCCCAGGAGGCCATTTTCTTTGGTCAGGCCTGCGGTGCCAGGGTGGTGGTCCTGCATGTGGTCCGCAACGAGGCCGAATCCCTGAAATCGGCCAACTCCAAATTGATGCGCAGGCAGCAGGAGATCAGGCCGTATCTGGATCAGTTCCGGAACATGGCTCAGGACAGTGGCGTGGAGTGCGAAATGGTGGTCGTCGGAGCCCCTCATCCGGAAAAGGCCATTGTCGAGCAGGCGATTCTGCGTAAGGCGGATGTCATCCTCATGGGACGCCATGGACGAGAGGGCCGCTTTTCCCTGCTCGTGGGCAGCATGACGGCCAAGGTCATCGGGCTCGGCTTTCCCAAGGTGCTGGTGGTTCCCAGGGAGTTTTTGATTTCGGGAAACGAGGTGCTACTGGCTGTCGATACTTCGCCCGGCAGCCTTGCAGTGGAGGAAGCCCTGAGCCTGGGTCGCTGCTGCTCCACGCTTACGCGCCTGACCGTGCTCTGCGTGGCCGAGCGGGAGCGGGAGATGCCCGAGGCCCGAAAACTGGTTGAGGACATCTGCGCAAAGGGGCGTCTGAAATGGCCGAACATCGTTTACGATCCCCTCGTGCTCAGAGGCAGTCCGGCGGAAACCATTGTGCAGGTCGCCGGTGAACGGAATGTGGATATGATCATGCTGGGAGGTCCGAGCAAGCGCGGATTGCCCCGGATGTTTCTGAGCAATGTGACCAAGAATGTCTGTGGCCGCGCACATTGCGCGACGCTGGTGGTGACGGCCTAGGGAATTTTCCTTTTGATGATGGAAAATGGGGGGCTGGTATTGGAGTGGACATTGCCGGAATTGTAAGGATGTGATTATGTCGGCCAGACTGCTGCGTTTTTTTCCTTTTCTCACATGGTTTCCGATTTCCGCCTTGGTTTTGCGGGCCGATCTGATGGCCGGCATTACCGGGGCGCTGGTGCTTGTGCCCAAGGCCATGGCCTATGCGCAGCTGTCCGGGCTGCCCCTCTATTTCGGTCTCTACACGGCCTTTCTGCCTGCCATCATCGGGGCTCTGTGGGGTTCGTCCAGGCAACTGGCCACGGGACCTGTGGCCATCATCTCTCTGATGACCGCAGCTGCCGTGGCACCGCTGGCAGTGTCCAACACCCCGGAGTACATCGGCCTGGCCCTGCTGCTGACCTTGCTGGTCGGGCTCATCCAACTCCTACTGGGCGTGCTCAAGCTCGGCACCATCGTCAATTTCGTCTCCCACCCCGTGATCCTCGGATTCATGAACGCGGCCGCCATCATCATCGGCCTGTCCCAGCTGGACATGCTGCTCGGTATTCCCAAGGGGCGCAGCGATTTTTTCCTCAAAGATATCTGGGAAATGATGCTCTTGCTCCCGCATACGCATCTGCCGACCCTGGGCATGGCCCTGTTCGGGTTCGTTCTCATGCTCGGCTTTAAAAGAGTTCCGATTCTGTCCAAGGCCGGCGTTCTCCTGGCGGTGGCCCTCGCCACGCTGATCAGCGCGACCATCGGCTACGACCAGGGCGGAAGCGCCCGGATAACGGATGTCGGAACGCCCCAGGCGCGGGATCTGGTGGCCCAATACGAGCAGAGCCTCCAGTATATGGGTTCGCTTTCGGTCAGGATCGCCGAGCTGTCCGCGCGCGAGCGGCAGGAGGAGAAGAAGCTCGATTTCAGAATGGCCGCGAGCCTGCGCCATCAGGCGGAACTGTTGCGGCTTGACGTGCGATCCCAGGAGAAAAGGCACAAGGAGCTGCTGCGTGCCATCCGGCAGCTGCGCTTCGTGCGTCCGGAGGGCGAGACGACGGGGCTTCTCTACCAGTTCGGCATGGCTCCAGAGGGCATGGAGACGGACAATCGAGCCTGGCGCATCAAGTCCATCGACAACGGAGTTCTCAGTCTTGTCGGGGGCGGGGATGTGGTGGGCGCGGTCCCGGCGGGCCTGCCGTCCCTGCGCGTGCCGACGCTGAGCCTGGACGGAGTGATGCAACTCCTCACATCGGCCCTGATCATCGCCCTGGTGGCCTTCATGGAATCCATTTCCATGGCCAAGGCCATGGCCAGCAAGGCGCGGCAGCATGTCGATCCCAACCAGGAACTCATTGGGCAGGGTCTGGCCAACATAGGTGGCTCCTTTTTTCAGGCCTACCCGGCCTGTGGCTCCTTCACCGGGTCGGCCATCAACATGCAGGCCGGAGCAAAAACGGGCTTCGCCATGGTCATCAACGGCGTCTTCGTGGCCCTGACCCTGCTCTTTTTCACCCCGCTTCTCTACCATCTGCCCAAGGCCGTGCTGGCCGTGATCATCGTCCTGGCGGTCGCGGGCCTGCTCACGCCGCACGCCTTCCTGCACACCTGGAGGGCGAATCGCGGGGACGGAGTCGTGGCCCTAGTCACTTTCGTCGTGACGCTGATCGCGGCCCCGCATCTGGACAAGGGCATCATGACCGGTGCGGTGCTGTCCATCGGTCTCTACCTGTACCGCAGCATGGCCCCACGCGTGGCGGTGCTCGGTCGCTATGTCGACGGAACCCTGCGTGACGTGAGCGTGCATTCGGGACTGGCCACCTCGCCCCTGGTCACCGCCATGCGTTTCGACGGCTCCCTGTATTTCGCCAACGTGGCCTATTTCGAGGATATGGTGCTGGGAGCCGTGGCCGGTCACAAGGACGCGAAGTTTCTGCTTGTGGTCGGGGACGCCATCAATTCCATGGATTCATCGGGAGAGGAGATGCTGCAGAATCTGGTGGGCCAGCTGCGCGAGACCGGAGTGCAGATCGTCTTTTCGGGGCTCAAGAAGCAGGTGCTCGACGTAATGCGGGCCACCGGGCTTTTTGATCGCATCGGGGAAGAAAACATCTTCGCCACGGAATGCCAGGCCTTAAAGGACATCTTTGCCCGCCTGGGTCAGGAGGTGGAGGACGACGAACTTTTCACCCACGTCAAGGTCATGGTCTGCTAGGGGCAGTCCCTTCGGGGATGCGAGGCGAGCCGGTTACAGAACGGGACGCGTTCAAAAGCGCGCCCCGTTTTTTATTCCAGTTCCACAAAATCCTCGATGATGAGCTTGAGTCCAAATCCCGGGAAGTTGATCTTGTACTTGTTGGGTTCCACGCGCTGGACGACCTTGCCCCGGCCGAAGATCTTGTGTCGGCAATACGTGCCCTGCACCGGGGTCTGGGCGCTGGTGGCGGGCCTGGGCGGATCGGTCGCAAAATCCTCGCCCGGTCCATGGCGGGAGGTCATGGCCGGAGTGCTCGCGAGGTCGCGACGGGGCGTGGGCAGGGTCTGCAGGCCCACTCCGCCGGTGAACTGCTCGCGGTAGCGGCTCATGAGATGGGAGGGGATGTCCTGCAGGAAGGGGCTGACCCGTGCCGGGGTGGTGGCCGAGAGTTCCCGGCTGTAGAGAGTCTCGGGGGAGAAGAGGGTCAGGCTGTCGCGGGCCCGGGTGCAGGCCACGTACAAGAGACGCCGCTCTTCCTCGAAGTCGTCGTTGTCGTTCATGGCGTGACGAGAGGGAAAACGTTCCTCCACCAGATCGATGACCAGCACCGCGTCCCACTCCAGGCCCTTGGCCGAATGCACGGTGGACAAGGTCACGGCCTGGCCGCGTTCCTCCTGTGCGTCGGGGCTGTCCAGGCTCAGATCGCCTAGAAAGGCGGGGATGTCGTCATAGCTGAGGGATATCTGGACCAGCTCTTCCAGTCCCGCTTCGCGGCGCGGGTAGTCGTCGGGGAATTTTTCGCGCAGCACGGGCAGGTAGTATTCGAGCACAAAGGTGATGGCCGTGGACGGGCGCATGACCTGGGTGCGCAGGGTGTCGAGCACGCGCAGCAATTCGTCCAGCTCTGGACGTTTGGCACGCTGGGTCTTGATGAAGGCTTGATCGTTGATCATGGCCGCGTGATGGATTTTTTGCGCGCTCTTGGGGCCGATGCCGGGCACGTTACCAAGGATGCGCTGCCAGGCCGGCAGGTCCGACGTGTTCTGGGCAAGGCGCAGGCAGGCCAGGACGTCCTTGATGTGCGCGGCCTCGGAGAACTTGATCCCGCCGTATTTGCGAAAGCCAAGGCCGATCTTGTTCAGCTCCACTTCCACATGGTAGGATTGATATCCGGCCCTGAACAGGACCGCGATCTGGTCCAGGGGGTAGGTGCGCGACAGTTCCACCACCTTGGCCGTGACCAGGCGAGCCTGGCTGCGGTCGGAGAAGGGTAGCACATGTTCGGGCAGGCGCGAATCCGTGCGTTCTGAGAAGAGGCGCTTGGCAAACTTGTCGCGAAATCCGTCCAGGATGGCGTTGGTCAGCTCCAGGATGGGCTGGGTCGAGCGGTAGTTCTGTTCCAGCTTGATGAGCCTGGTGCCGGGAAAGGTTTTGGGGAAATCCAGGATGTTTTTTACGTTGGCACCGCGAAAGGCATAGATGGACTGGGCGTCGTCGCCCACGGCCATGACGTTGGGGCGCGTGTCGCCGGGCTTGGTCAAGAGGCCGACCAGCCGCGCCTGCACGAGGTTGGTGTCCTGGTACTCGTCGACCATGATATGGGAGATGGACGAGGTCACGGCTTCGCGGACCTGCGGATGCTCGGTCAGCAGGCGTTCCAGCAGAAAGAGCAGGTCGTCGTAGTCAAGGAGTCCGCACTCGTGCTTGATGCGTTCGTACTCTTCGAGCAGGCGGCGCAGGTCGTCTTCATACGTTCCCAGGTGATAGGCCTCCTGGCGCAGCACCTGGTCAAGGGTGAGCTCCTTGTTGCGGCTCTTGCTGTAGAGGCCGATGATCGTGGCCCGCTTGGGGAATTTGCGGTCGCCCTTGCCGATCTTCAGGCGGTCTTTGGCCTGGCCCAGGATGTCCTCTCCGTCGGAGCGGTCCATGACTGTGGCCCCGCGCTCGAAACCCAGCAGCCCTGCGTAGTGCTTGAGCAGGGAGTAGGCGAAGCCGTGAAAGGTGCCGCCGCGCACGAGCCCGAGGCCCTGGTGGCCCAGGAGCCCTTCGGCGCGGTGCAGCATCTCGGAGGAAGCCTTGCGGGTGAAGGTTAAAAGCAGAATCTCGGCCGGTGACACCCCGGATTCCACCAGCCTGGCCAGGCGGTAGACAACGGTGCGTGTCTTGCCCGAGCCCGCCCCGGCGATGACCAGCACGGGACCGTCCAGGGTGGTTGCGGCCTCGTACTGGGCCGGATTCAAGTCGTTGTGATAATCGATGCGCATGATTGTTCAGGTCCCGAAGGTTGAGGCGGGAGTGTCGAAGTGGTTCAGAATCGTTTGGCCGACCTCTGTCGGTGTGCGGGCGGATGAGCCCATGGAATCGTAAAAAAACACGTCGTCGGCCGTGTGCATGCCCTGGCGACCGAAATGGCCGAACATGCCCGTGCGTCCGAACTTGCCCTTGAGGTCGAATCCGGGCTCCGGAACCAGGACCAGGTTCGGGGCGATGCGGCTCTGTGAGCCGTGATAGAGGTCCCGGCCCTGGTGGACGTGTCGGATGACCTTGCGGCCCTGCCAGGTCAACCTTGACAGCTCGCGGGCAAGCTCCTCGGCTAATCGGTCCGCCTCGGCGACGGCCAGGCCGCCGCGCGCGAAACGCTCTCTTGTGTGCAGGTAGATGCGCCCCGGGTCAAGGGCGAAGGCCCTGGTGTCCGGCCCCATGGCCCCTGCGTCCCACTCGTCTGCGGGCTGGCGGGAGAGGCGCAGGAGGCCCGCCTCGCGCAGCCAGACGTTGAGGTCCACCTCCTGCGTGAGGGTGGTGAAGCCATGGTCGGCCATGATCATAAGGCGCTTGGGACCGGGCAGGTCGTGGTAGCGGGACAGGAATTTACCGATCAGGCCGTCCCAGGTGGCCATGAAGCGCAGGGCTTCGGAGCGCCAGGGATGATAGGGCTCAACCAAAGCGGGAAAGAGGAAATGTCCCAGACGGTCCGTTTCTGTCAGCACGAAGAAAAAAAGATCCCAGGCCATGTCCGGCCACAGGAGGTCGAGGGCTTTTTCGCGGCAGGCCAGGGAGCGTTGCAGGTCGTCTAGCAGAAAGGCCGTGTTAGAGGCCCCGCGCACAGTGTCGGCCTCGATCGTATAACCGTGGTCGGCCAGGATGCCCCCCAGGGCCGGAGGATGCACGGAACCACGCAGAGCCTGAGCTGGAAATCCGGCCACGAGCATGGCCCGCATGGGCCGTACCGGGGCCAGGTTGGGCATGTTCACGACCTTGCAGAACAGCCCCTTGTCCGCCAGGCGCTCGAAAATGGTCGGCCCGTGCACATGGGTGAAGTCCGTGAACTCAAGTTCGTAGCTCCTCGGATCCATGCGGGTGAACCCGAATACCCCGTGTTCGCCGGGCGGGGAAGCGGTGAAGAGGCTGGTCCAGTTCACGGGGGAGAGTTCGGGCAGCTCGGCGGAAATGGCCAGGCAACCGGGAGCCTCTGCGATGGTGGCCAGGTTGGGAAGCAGACCCTGGGCGCAGAGGTTTTGGGCCAGGGACCACGGCAGGCCGTCCAGGCCCAGAAAAACCAGTCGGGGAGCGTGCATGGGGGCGGTGTAGCAGGGGGAGAGGCGGTTGGCCAGAGACGGAAAAGTGGTGACTTGGGACGCGATGAACTGATAGGGTGCCAAATATGCGTTTTGCCTCTTGCATGCACGGTTGAAAATCTTAGAATGCAAACTGCTACTGATAAACCGGCCACATCGCCTCCGCCCTGGCCATCAAGCGGAGCCGGCCTCAAACAACGGAGTAGGAAATGAACAAAAGAGACAACGTCGTGACAATGAAAGGAAATCCCGTGACCTTGCTAGGTCCGGAGATCACCCCCGGCATGACCGCCCCTGATTTCACCGTGGTCGACAACGGCCTTGGTCCAGTGTCCCTTTCCGATTTCAAGGGCAAGGTGGTGGTGCTTTCTGCTGTGCCGTCGCTGGACACTCCTACCTGCGACATGGAAACCCGGCGTTTCAACCAGGAAGCCCAGGCCTTGGGCGACAAGGTCAAGATTCTGACCGTGAGCATGGACCTGCCCTTTGCCCAGAAACGCTGGTGCGGCAATGCGGGGGTTGAAAACGTGCAGACCGTGTCCGACTATCAGACAGCATCCTTCGGGCAGGCTTACGGTGTGCTCATCGATGGCCTGCGTCTGCTGACCAGGGCGATCTTTGTCATCGATGCGCAGGGCAAGGTGACATACGTTCAGACCGTTCCTGAAATCAGCAGCGAACCCGATTACGCAGCAGTGATCGAAGCCGTCAAAAAGCTGCTTTGATTTGAAAAAAGCTTCAGGAATTCCCTGCAAAAAGTCGCGAGGGGAACTTAGCTGTCATTCCAGCGAAGGTGGGAATCCATTCTTTTCAGATAGTTAAAAATGAATGGATCCCCTTCTTCCAGGAAAAGATGATTATTGCAGTTACCTTTTCAAGGAGAATACACTCATGCTCAGCACCAAGATGGAAAAAGCATTGAACGATCAGATCAACGCGGAAATGTTCTCCGCCTATCTCTATCTGGCCATGGTGGCCTATTTCCAGGACAAGAACCTGGCCGGTTTCGCCAACTGGATGACGGTCCAGAATCAGGAGGAGACCTTTCACGCCATGAAGTTCTTCAACTATATAAGCGAACGCGGCGGACGGGTGACTCTGGATGCCATCGACAAGCCTCAGTTCGAATGGGAGAGTCCCCTTGCGGCCATGGAAGCTGCGCGCAAGCATGAGGCCTACATTACGGGCCGCATCAACGACTTGATGAACCTGGCCATAAAGGAGAAGGACCACGCTACGGCCAATTTCCTGAACTGGTTTGTATCCGAGCAGGTCGAGGAAGAGGACAGCGTGAACGCGGTCGTGCAGAAACTGCGTCTTCTGGGGTCCGATGGCGGGGGCCTCTTCATGATGGATCGGGACATGGCCGCGCGCGTGTTCACTCTTCCGGCAGTGTGAGGGGGCAGGGAGAATCCTGCCTTTTTCGATACATGTCGGCGTCCGGGAGGCAGCGGGAAATGATTTGACAAGTTGCGCACCAGGGCAATACATCTTGCCCACAAATCGTCTGAACGCGCCGGGAACCAAGGCAGGCTGGTTATTCCAACTGCCTTTTTTTATGTGAATTTATGGAAAGAATCTGGGACAAGATAGCTCGCCTGAGCCGTTATTCCTACCTTAGAGTCGTGCGCATCAAGGCCCCGGCCGAGTCCATCGCCTTGGGGTTGGCCCTCGGCGTATTCGCCGGCGCGCTGCCTTTTTTGTCCCTGCAGATGGCCATAGCCGTGGCCCTGGCGCTCATTTTCCGGGGCAATGTCATCGCTGCCGCTCTGGGGACCTGGTGGAGCAACCCCTTTGACTGGGCCATTATTTTCCCCCTGCTGTATATGCTGGGAAAGGTTTTCGTGCCCGTTGACGTGGCCCCCCTCAATATTCACGAATTTTTGAATCTTCCGCTGTTGGATCTGTTGCAGCGGAGCTGGAAATGGCTGCTCATCACCACCCTCGGCGGTTTCATTGCCGGAATTCCCCTGGCCGTGGGCACGTACTTCATCGCCCTGCGCGCGCTGCTTGTCTACCATGACCGCCGGGCCAAGCGCAGGCTGGAGCGGCAGCGCCGGATGCCTCGCCGTGGATAGATCCTCCTTCCGCGCGCCCAAGCGTTCCCTGGGCCAGAATTTTCTTTCCGACCCCAACATCTGCCGGCGCATCGTCACGAGCCTGGAACTAGGGCCAAAAGACCCGGTGCTTGAGATCGGCCCCGGGCGTGGCGCGCTGACCCGCATCCTGGCCGGGCACGACGGTCCGGTCATGGCTCTGGAAAAGGACTCCGAACTGGTGCGCTGGATCAAGGCGGAGTTTCCTGTTGTCGGGGTGGTCCATGCCGACGGGCTGGATTTCTGCTGGGAGGGTACACGGGGGCTGCCCGGCCTGTCCCTCATCGGCAACCTGCCCTACAACGTGGCCTCGCCCATGATCTGGGAGATGGTCAGCCGCTGCCACTCATGGAAGAGCATGCTCTTCATGGTGCAAAAGGAGGTGGCCCTGCGCCTCACGGCCGACCCGGGCTGCAAGGCCTACGGCGCGCTTTCGGCCTGGGTCGGAAATTTTGCGCGGGCGCAGTACGTCTTCACTGTCCCGCCTCATGTCTTCCGTCCCCAGCCCAAGGTGGATTCGGCCATCGTTCGTTTCCTGCCCCGCCCCGATCCGGCCTGGGATGACGCCGCAGCCCTGTCTTTTACGGTCAAGATTCTTTTTCAGCAGCGGCGCAAACAGTTGGGCACGATTCTCAAGACCCTTTGGTCCCCAGGCGTGGAAGCATGGTGCGCGGACCTGGGCTTGGACCGGCGCGTGCGGCCCGAAGAATTGGGGCCTGATGCCTTGCGTTCGCTGGCGCGCGTCTTGGGTCGTGCAAGAAGATTGTCAAAGGACTGAAAAAAGCCCGTCAAGGCAGGTTTTACCTTAGTTTTTTTGAAAATAAGCTTGACTTTGCAAGTGAAATTCTGTTTGCCTGCCGTCTGAGCGTTTGCGCCGGAAAGTGATGCGGGCCAAGTGCTGAAGCCCTATGGACATGTTTCCTTCCTTCCAGTAGGAACTGTCGCAGCCGTGTCCGGGAAATTTCAAGATCAGGCTGAATGTGCCAAGTGTTGACGGGTGCGAGCCCATGAGGCTTCTGGAGAGCTTCACGCATTCGTTGGTAAATTACTGCAAAGGAGGAAGACTGATGACGAAAGCTGAATTGGTTGCAAAAATGGCGGAAAAGGCTGGATTGACCAAAGCTAACGCCGAACGTGCGCTTACGGAATTTCTGAAGGCCGTCCAGGACACTCTGGTTGCCGAAAAGAAGATGACCCTCACCGGTTTCGGAACCTTCGTGGTTGAAGAGCGTCAGGCCCGCACCGGGCGTAATCCCCGTACCGGCGAAGAGCTGAAGATTCCCGCTTGCAAGGTTGTCAAGTTCCGCCCCGGCAAGGAACTCAAGGAAGCAATCAAGTAGTCACCGCAAGGGGGATGGATCTATGATGATACATGGAGAAACCGTTCAGAGCCCTCTGCCGCAGGATTTGCCCTGGTGGCAGCCTGATCATGCCATTTTTTTCGGCGTGCTCTACGCTGTGCTTTTCATTATCGGTAGCGGACTTGGCGTGGTCATCCTCAAGTCTCTGGCCGATACCGTGAAGGAAAAGATTTCCTAGCCTGATTTTTCATGATGCTTTTGAAAGGGGTGCATGAGCGCCCCTTTTTTTTGCACTTATTTTTCTTGCCATGCGCCCTGGGTTGGCATAAAAAAGCAAAATTTCCTGCTCGCCACCGCGTGGGCGGGACCAGATCGAGAACGGGAGGTGATCCGTTTGCCAGGTGTATACATGGGTGACAGCGATACTTTTGACTACTCCCTGCGTAAGTTCAAGAAGCAGGTAGAGAAG
>Ga0075011_10001090_pt1 | contig 14563 bp, 13 predicted proteins | sample TARM_MetaG_T_14_FD_72354 | JGI IMG/M metagenome (GOLD analysis project Ga0075011, IMG submission 72354) | Freshwater microbial communities from Pennsylvania, USA, analyzing microbe dynamics in response to fracking - TARM_MetaG_T_14 | ecosystem: Environmental > Aquatic > Freshwater > River...
CTAAACTAATTTTCATTGTTGCTTTTTTGACAACGAACCTATCCCTATTGAGTGCTAATTCATTTTCACAAATTACACAACAAGCGTCCAACAACATAAGAGTTTCGGGCTCATTCAATCCGAGTAGCGCCCTTGGAGGACTCTCTGGAATCAACACAGGCACCATCGCTGGCACACTAGGGAACTACGTACAAAATTACGCCCTAAAGGTCGGGGCGCAAACACTGGGAGGTGTTGGTTCAACTATTTATCAAAATACAGGGCTAGGACAATGGTGGAACCAAAATTCGCAGTGGTCTGCTGGAATGGTGAATTTTTGTTACGAGTTTGACCCAACAACACCGCAGACAACTCTTCCTGATTTATGTTCTATTATAAGTAATCAAACGATAGACCCTTGTAGCATTTTGCCAAACCAAATAGGGGCATTCAAAAAAAAGTCAAGCGCCGAAAGATGGCGAAAAGACCTACCAATCCAAGATTGGTGCAGAAGCTTTGGAGATGCATTTTCAACAAAGAATAAAACTATTGAAGAGGCCATTGAGTCCAATACAATCACCGATAAAGAAAAAGAAGAAACCAAGGATGCTCACTTTGGGAGCAAAAAAACAAAAGAAGAGCGTGCGGCAGTAGAAGAAAGGGCGGCTCGACTGGCACAAAACACTACGCCTGACTCCGTAAAAGGCACCATAGGCGCTATAAACAGAGAACTCAACAATGAAGGGAAGGGGCACATTTCTCAAGATTTTATCGAAACTTTGACAAAAAACACGCAAAATACGGAAGGTTCAGATTTTGTAAAGTCTACCGCCTTGCCCTATAAAAGTTTAAAAGAATATAATGATGCAACCAACTATCATGCTCATTCTATTTATACAATAGAGAGAAATCTTGCTCCACTGCAGCACCTAGAGCAGGCCGAGGCAAAATTTCAAAGCATTAATGTTCAACATATAGTCAGTCGAGCAAACCCAACACCAGAAAACTATGCACAGGCCGAACAAGAGAAGATAACCTTCATTGAAGGCTACATTGAAAACGAAAAAGGCGGATACCGCAATATGGCTCATGAGTGGGCCGCTCAAAAAGCAAAGGAAGAAATTAAGTATGAACTTCCAACACAATTAGAAAAAACTTTTTATGGTTTTGATCAAGAGGCGGTACAAAGAGGGCAGGGCAAATCAGGAACGCAAGGTAAAAATACAACAGGCAAAGAGGCCATTGAGCGTATTTACCAAGTAAAGCAACAACAATACTATGAAAGCATAATTATGCAAAAATGGAGACGGATTGCCGACAAAAAAGCCGACAACCTCAAAATACAACTCAAAAAACTTGCCATTGCATCTCGACCGTTCAACGTTCAGCAGGCTCAACAAGAAATCATGACAATTATCGGCGCAGGGCAATAATTATTATGACAACAAAAAGAATTAGGCTTTGTCTGCCAGGCACAAAAATAGATATAGAAGCTCTCTGCTCAACACAGGAGCCTAAAATACTTAATATCGCAATAAACGGAGAGACAATCCAAAAAAGCTTGCACAGCGGGCTAATATGCCCGCTTGTCAACAAGGTTGTTGCCAATCTTCCAGATAGAAAAAGCATCACGATTGAGAATCCAAAAACGGAAGAAGAAGCACAAATTCACAGAATTTTATTAAGTTATGTGAATGTGTTTATTCCAAAAATGAAAGAAAAACAAGAAGATGCCCAATATATAAATGAGATAACAAGCCTATTAGCCGCGATAAAACAAGCCGACACGCCACTAGAACAAAAAAAAGAAAATACAAACATCTAATTTTAATTAAGCAATTTTAAAGTATATATTTATTATATTGCAAAATCCAATCTATGGGAGCCAAAAATGAAAAACACGGCGTTGCTAGTCGCCTTGCTTGCAGGACAAATGCTTTTGGCACAAAATGAAACAACAACCGTTTCAGAAGTGCAAAAAAACCACCCCTCTGCGGTACTGATGTCGCTGGAGGATTTTAAAAATCTCCAGACACAAACTGAAAAAAGAGCAGAGGATATTAACACTACAAAAGAAGTTGTAGTTACTCCCACCGAGGTGCTAACAAGCGCTGTCGATAGCGCACCCTTAGTAAACCAAAAGAGCGCAGGCGCAACACAAGAGGCCGAAATAATCGCCCCACAAAAAAAAGAAGCTCTGTCGCCTGAGCCTAAAGAGGCTGAAATTTACCTACCGGCATCACATTGGTTTTCGATTGCGCTCGAAAGTGTTCAAGGAGCAGATAGATCTGGCACCACGCGACAGCATATCAAACAAGAGATAATCAAAGCGTTAGAGCGAGAAAAAATAGATGGTTTTGATACAAAAATGTTTTTAGCCTCCCCGTTCACTGCTAAAAACATTGAAGAGGCGATACAAACATATGTGCTTATCAAGGAAACAAAATGAAAAAACAAATTGTTTTAATAGCTGGCGCAGCGCTTTTTTTCACAGGCTGTTCCATGAAGGAACAAGTGCAAAGCACGTTCAAGGAACACGGGGCTAAAATTACGTCGAGCGAACTTAAAGTGAACTCTATGACAGAAAACATACAAGAGCACAGTGCTGCACAGGCGTTTGTTTCGACGCGCAACAAGAGCCTTAAAGAGGCCCTTGAGGAGGTTGGCCGTATCAACGGGCAAAACTTTATTCTCAACGGGCAAAACTTTACCTTGCCCCATGCTGCAGGACACACGCATATTACAGATTATTTTACGCTAAAACAATACGTGGAAGACACTACTGGCAAAACGCTGGTTATCACAAACAATAAGTTTGTAAAAAACCGCGTCAAGGTAGTTCGCGCGGTAGATAAAGAGGCGCTCCACGCAGACCTTTCAAAAACAAGCTTTAGCCTACGCGCTCAAGATTTAGACTTGCGCCAAGCGCTTCAGCATTTTTCGGCTCAAACGGGCTTTTCAATTGTATTTACCGACCCCAAGCAACCCTCAACGGACGCGGGGGGCGTTACGTCAAACAGCACGAAAGACTTTACAACAGAAATGATAAGTTTTCACGGCGTAAACGCTTTGCAGTTTTTGAATTACATTGAAAAGTCTCTTGATTTGTATATTGAAGTTGACTACTTAGAAAAACTTGTAAAAATACAAAAATACAAACTCAAAACCATTCCCCTGATGATTGCAAACCGCACCATTAGTCGAGAAGGCAGCAGCGGAAACTTTGACTCAGGCGATAGCGGTGGTGGCGGAGATGAGGGTACGATTCAAAACCGTATTGAATATTCAGTGTACGACGCTCTAAAAAATACCACCAATGAAGTCGTCGAGCGCATTAACCAGCGCTCTGGTGCAAGCAACCTTGTAACAATTGACGAAAACACTGGGATTGTAAGCTTATACGCCACGCAAAGTGCAATGCACACACTAGAAAGTGCTGTTAAAAACTTTAATGCGAGTTATTCCGCCACAGGTAGAGCAACACTAACCGTATATGAGTTGGTTGTTAACAATGGGGTAACGCTAGGGAGTGACTTTTCATTCACGAAGGCGAACGGAAACACAAACATAGCAGGCGAAACAACACTAACTTCCACGCTCAATAGCGCGATTACTTGGGCAAGCCAAAACGCAGCGGCTGACCCCACTAGAAGTGTGGATCTTGTCGCTAAATCTTTGTCTGAAATTGGTTATATTGCAAAGCGAACAGATTATGGATTGCGCATCAGAAATCACGTCCCAAGCTCAGCCAGAGAGCTAAGCAAAACAAACTATGTCAAAAACACCAATACGGATGTGACTAGCGGGGACGATCCTACCACATCAACGTCCACAGAGACCGAAGAGCTTGTTACGGGCTCTGACATCATGATGATTCCAAAAATCTATGAAGACATGATTTCCCTCTACATTTCCATTAATGAAACGACGCTCGAAGAAATGAAAAAGGAAACATTTGCAACAACGGAAATCAACATTCCAATCACAAAGCCTAGGACAATTGACGACGAGTTTCTTTTCCGCGATGGCTCAAAGAAAATGATTCGCCACCTAACAAGATTCGAAGAGGCAGACAAATATGAGGGAATCATCCCTTTAAAAGACTTTATTATTGGTGGCGAAAAAGACAAGCAAATTGTAAGAACTGAACTCATTTATGTTCTTAGTATTGAACTTGATAAGTAAGGGTAGTGTAATGTTCATACATGATATTTTAAACATCTTTAAGGTCACAAACAAGGGGGAGAAAGATGCGCTGGTTGATATTCTCGCAATTGCGATCTACGGGGATCAGCTTGTTCGACAAGAAGAACTAGACGCGGCCTATGTCGCAATGACTAAGTTTTTCGACGGCGAAGACGTCGAATACATGACCAGTAGATTAAAAAATACACTTGACGACTTTGGCAACGATATTACAAAGTTTGAAACAAAAAAAGGGCAGGTTCTGCAGTACATTATGCAAGAAGACAGGAAGGATATTGCGCAGCTTATTAAAAAAATACTCTACGCAGACCACGAAATATCCAAAGGTGAGCAACAGATGCTCCAGCGACTTTACAAACTACTTTAAAAAGGAAAAAACATGTTTGAAAAAAGCATTATTCATGAGCGCAAAAACCGCAAAGGTTTTGCGATGTTGGAAATTATTATCGCCATTGCTATTTTTGGAGCACTTGGCTTTTTTGCCTTGCGTGCGCTACTTGGACAGCAAAGCGAAATCATGGACGGAAAGACCATTAGTGATATTACACGCGTAACGCACGAAAACTTGCTTAAATACCAATCGCAAAGCTATTTAAGCAACAACGATTTTACCAGCCTTTCTGTCGCTAACGCAGAACCTTTCTTTAGCGCACGTGTCTTTCGTATCGACGGAGCAGTTCTTCGCCCAGTTGACCTTGATGAATTAGCAATTTCTTTTTTGCCAGCACAAAGCGGAACAGGCGTAAACAACAAGAACTACAAGATCATGTATGATTTTTCAACCTATAAAACTGCAAAGAGCCTAAGCGACCAAGAGGTTTTGCGCATTGAGAACGATATCGCAAACTTTTATACCACCGTGGCCCCAAGCAGCAGAATAGGTGGTGGCGCAACCGCGCTTGGTGCTGCAAACGCAGTTGTTGCGCCAAGCGTGCCTAACACAGACGGTATTATTGTAGTGGAATTTCGCTAACTAAAAGGATAAATTGTGAAAAAAGCACTGATTGTCACCATGGCAGTTTTAACGGCAAGCATTGCCCAGCCCGACACTGAACGCATTATCAAACTCCTTGAGCAAGCCAATCAGGCAGCTCAAGGAGGCGAGGGCAAGGCGGAGTTTCTACAAAAAAGCCCACAAGAAATCCTGCAAGAGCTGCGAGAAGCAAAAGAGATGAGCTCCATTAAAGCAGAGGAGGGCGAATTCAACGAAGCGGCAATCAACCGCCGCATCGGGGCTGTTGTGAAGTATTTTGAGGAGCAAGCAAAGTCCGAGCAAGACGCCGTAAGTATTAAGTCCTATGGCTTTTTTGAAAATTGCGAGGGACAAAAGTGCACGAAAATGGCCATTGTAAAATTAAACGACATCAAAGATGCTACTGCAGTGCTAAAAGAACAAAGCAATGAGTTCCGCCAAAAAGCGGAGGCGGCTAGAGCGCTATATTCGGTTTCGCCTATCGCAACGCGAAAAACAAGAATTGAAAGATTAGAAGAAGACATGCTAATGCAGACAACGCAGACGGCAAACACGAGCTTCTCCACAACCGACACGAGCGGAGAAACAACTATGGTGCAACAAGGAGAGCGCATTGATGGCTTATATGTTGCAGAAATTACAAACATGGCTATAGTGCTCAAGAAAAAATAATGAACCGACACATAAAGGATTTAAAGTCCTATTTTAATCGCTCCTACCTAAGCTCCGAAGATGCGGACATGGTGTTAGAGGATATGGATGCGGATTTTACTATCTACGCCTCACCCGATGAAGTGATTGACGGACTGGCTAGAAACGTTTACAAAGGTAAAAAAGCGAGTGTCATGACTGCAATCAGCGAAGACCTCTCTGCCGGCGTAGACCTTGAAGATACTTTTTTAAAATATGGCATTATTGACAACAGCGAGTACCTTATTTTCTCCCGCGCGACCAGTGTTCGCGATGCGGTAAAAATGGTAATTCTTTACCGAAAAGAAGGAGAGGCATTCCCAAAAATGGCGAGCAAGCTTTTATTGCCTCTCATTATTGGTGTATTTGTGTCGCTGTTTATCGTTCGCTTTGTTGGGGAAGCAATGGTAAAGTATTTTAAAGAAGAAATACAGCCACTAATGCAACTAAAAAGCGGTTTTCAGCCGCAAGCGCAGTTTCCACTCATAATGGAAAACCCAGATTTCGCGAATATGATTATTGCTCTTAGTGCTGGTTTTTTCATTGTGGTGTTTGTGCTTTACAGATATGTGTATATTAATCGTCCCGAGCTGATCTACAAACTGTTTGTCATCAAGTTTTTTGACGACTTTTTGCGCTATTTTTCGATTGCCGACAAAATGCGCAAAGTAGGAAGCCACTCTGACGAAATCTTTGAGTTTTTGGCCGAAAAAGCAGAGCCAAAAGGACTGCGTGCGCTTTTTAAAGAAATGCATGAAGCAGGTTCAGAATATGCTCTCGCTTTAGAAAAATTTAATGCGCCCCAGCGTCTTGTTTCTATCTTTCGCAGAAAAGAGGAAAACTCAACGCTTTGGGACGACATGGAAAACCACATTCTCGCTTACGCCAAAGACGTGCGCGACAAAAAAGCCAGCAGGCTTGAAATTTACGCAAAATTAAGCATTCTCATGGGATTTGTTTTTGTGCTGATTGGAGTCGCAGGCACTGTTGGCTCTTTCGTTTTAACCGTTTGGGCAATTATGTAGAGAGGAAAGGCAAAAAATGAGTCATGAAATTTCAACAGAAAACATTGTAGATGCGCAAAGCCAGCACTACAAATCGTTTGAAAAAAACAGAATAAATCTTGGCGGGACAGCGCATAAAACGTTTGGGGCAAGAACGTTTTTTACAGATACAAAAAACAAGGAAGTGATTATATTTATTCCAGACCTTGCATTGACGTATAAAAAAATGACAAACAGAAACAACATCCTTGTTGTCTTCGAAGACAAGCCCAAAAGTGTTGTGTTCGTTTTTGCAGACACACCAAACATCTTAGGTGCGGAAAGTTGCTTAAAAACAGAGATTTACAAAGATAGTTTTTATGAGAGCAACATTAAACAAATTAAAGAAACCATGCTATTTTTTTGCGGCGCGGGGCGCCAAATTGACGTTCTTTGTGAAAAAAAAGATATTGAAAAAATTAAAAAAATCCCCCCATTTGGGGATGAAAACATTTACTTTATTTTGCCTAGTGATGCAAAAAAAATAGCAATCAAAATGACACGCTTTGAGTCAAATAGCTTTAAAATAAGAAAATACTTGATTGTGAGCGCTATTTTACTGCTCCCTTGCTTTGTGGCTAATAGTTTTTTCGTGAAATCAATCGAAGACAAAACAAAGGCAGCACAAGTGGAAAAAATGAACAAAGAGGCACGATTCTATGCACTTAAGGCCGAGCTCGACACTTTAAAAAAAGATGAACTGTACACGCAAGCAGCATACTACCAGTCGCTTGCTCAAAAAAAGGTTTTAAAATGACAACAAGGTCGATTAAAAAACGCGCCGCAATAGACGCGGCAAAAATATCGCTAACCCTTCTGTTCGTTTTGGCGGGCATAAGGGGCGTTCAGTATTTTTCAGCGGGGCTTACAGAGCAAGAGTCCATCTCCCTGACGCAGACGCTACAGCAAACGGCTTTGGCGCAAGGTGAACTAGAGGCTATTGAGGTTGTAGTAGCTCAATCGCGCGTTGCCCTAGAAGATTGGAAGAAAAACAAAGAGGGCCTTTTAATTAACAACGAAGAGCTGAAAACCAATCTAAATGGTTTTTTTGAAAAACTAAAGGAAAAAAATACTGTTTTTGAGGAAGTGACTCTGTCTGTCGCTCCTGACCCAAGCTATGTAAACATATCGCAAATAACCCTTGAAGTGTATGGCATACATACCGCTTCAGAAATGCAAGAGGCAACAAATGCCGCAACGGCTGAAGTTCTTTTTGCCCTTCTTGGCGCTTTTAGCAAAGAGATGGGGATTTACCCTGGCTCTTTAACACAAAAGGGTAATGTTATCACCTACGCCTACCACAAAAAGGAAAAATAATGTCAAAGCCTTTTTTCAATTTTAAAATTCCATTTAAAAAAAGCAAAAAGTTGGAGCTTGCAAGTTTTGATCCCAAGTCCTTGTTTCAAAAAAACATCATAGAAGATGACGGAAAAGTTTCTTCTTTGCGCTTCACGGAACAAGCGCTCTTTGATGTTTACTTTGAACACTATAGACAGCATGAAGACTACGCACAAATGTCTGACCAAGACATCAAAGAGCAAATCGTTGATATAACCAATGCTTCCTTGTTGCTAACTAGCGCAAAAATGCACGAAAAGTATATTGCAACCATTAACAAAATATACAACAAGCCCTATGTTACAAACAGCGAAGAGTTTGAAGAAAAGTATGATTTAGCTGATTTTAACATTTTAGAAGCGGTAGAGAGTGCAAGAACAACCGCCGACATACATGAAGAGCATCGCAAAAATGCGAAGGTGTTAAAGGAGAAATATCGCATTGCGAAAAAAAACTATTTGATTCCTGTGCGCGAAAAAGCAACAAACCGCCGCATGGTGGCATGTTTGCGCCCATGCACAGAAACAGCAAAGTTTTGGCACGAAGACACCTTATTTGTTGGGCCTGAAATTATCTCCATGCAATTTTCCGTGCGAGGACTCGACTTCCTTGAAAGCGACATAGAAGAGGCAGACCGCAATGCCAATGAGATCCTAAACCTCTTGTTGCAATTTATGGTAGACCGAAGCTATAGTGACCTGCACTATTATTTACACGACCAAAAAAACTATGGCGTGAAAGCAAGGAGGGGGAGCGAGATGGAGGTGCTTACAACGAGAATGAACCAAATCACCGCAGAAAAGCTTACTGAAGCGCTTCTTGGACGCATGAGCGAAGACCGAAAAACAACCAAAACAACCATTTCCAAAAAGGTTACGCATTTTACTTCATCGGGCTTGCGAACATACCGTGTTGAAATGGTTCGACAATCAAAATCTGGAATTGCTACCGCTAAAATCCACCGCTCGGTCTCAATTCGTCTCCTCAGCGACGCCTCCTTTATTAAAGATTTTTCAAAGTTGCGCATTGGGGACCGTGCCGAGCAGATTATTAAAAAAGCCGCCTCTGGAGAGGATGGGGGTATTTTTGCCATCGCCGGCGAAACCAACAGCGGTAAGTCAACAATGCTCTATGCGATACTCTATTATTTGAGTAAGTTTTTATCAAGCGAAAAAAACAAGGAAACGAAAGTGATTACCGTTGACAAGGTTAAAGAGTACGACATTGACGGGTTTGTGCAGTACGACATAACCGACACCGAAGACACCACTGACCCGCTAACACTTAAGCGCGCCATACATTCTGTTTTACGACAAGACCCTGATATTGTCTCGATTGGGGAAATTCGTAGCGAGGAAGACTTTCAAGCGGCAGTCGAAATCGGTACACGGGGGCATCCTGTGTTTACGACGCTGCATACCTCTACATCCGAAGAGGTCATCAACGCATTTGAAAACATCGGAAAAACTCCACGACAGTTTTTTGCTGCATCGGTTCGCTTTATTATGCACATCGACCTCGTAGATGCCATTTGCCCAAAATGCGCAGGACAAAAATGTGTGAGTTGTGGGCATACTGGCAGGGATGGGCGTGTGCCTATTTTTGATATTGTCTATTTTCACCCAGGCGCCATTGATGTTTTGCGTGACGACGTTTATGATTTTGCAAAGCTCGAAGCAGAAGGCAAGCTTTCGCGCATCACAAAGTCTGTGCGAGCTACAGAGCTATATGAGCAAGGCATGATTTCAAAAGAGACGCTTGACAAGTTTACGGGCGAATCAACACAAAAAATCATAGAAACGTTTCACCACAGAAGACGTAGCGACAGAGAAGGGAAAAAGGAACAACAAGATGCATAGGCAGCGCGAAGGTTTCACAATCATTGAGCTTATTATCGCAATTGTCTTAATCGGTTTCTTTTCAATAGGCGCAATGAAGGCAATGGCAGAGCGCAACAAAAAAGAGCAAATTGAAAAAATGTATCAAGAAATTATTGAAATTATCGATAACGCTGTCTACAATCCCATTAAGGGCTATGTTTCCGACAAAGGGGGAAGTTGTAGTGCCAACTATGATACAAGAAACATCACCGTGGCAAGGGTGCGCGCTTGCGCAGGACTTAACACGCCCTCCGTTGAAGGAGTAGACCCGCTAGACCCAGAGGACTCTTATTTTAGTTACTTAGGGTTTATATCAGACGAGGCAGCGGGATGTCGCATTTATTTTGCACCATCAGGCGATTATGCCTTGCGAATTTTTGCTGACTGCAGCTACGTAAACGAAAGCGCTGGAGAGATTGAGCAAGGGCTTGCCTCATACTTACGCGACAAAATGGGCCCAGCCTTTAAATTCGTATACGGTGAAGCACTTGATTTGGCCACCACTGTAGGCGGAACGCACGCCGATGGAAAAGTGCTCATTGAGGTGCAAAAATAATTTTTTTACACCAAAACTCACAAAAAAACATTTTTTCAAAGATAAAGTTGTGATTAAGTATTTATTTATTATATTGATGGTCTACGTTTATTTTAGGCAAGAGGAGAAACCATGGGTCCACTCATAGCAATTGGCGGTGCAGCTGTCATAGGCGCTGCTTTAACATATGGAGCGAGCGTGTGGGCCTCTTATAGTCAAACTTTGCAAGATGCCGAGAAGTATAAGCAGGCCAACGAGGTTGTGCTTAAGGCTAACGACATTAATGCCATAGTCAACGTCGATAGCTATATGGGCAGCATTAATCGCAATCGCTTAGAGAGCGCAAAACTTATGCGCACGAAACCTTTTTCTGCGATGGTGGCCGATACCGGAGGAGTGCGCACAGAAACTATTAATAAGTATGCTGCCGCCGCAAAAGAAATACTTGAATCCACCCCAAACGCAGACGATGCATATTTTACTTGCACCCGACTAGAAACAACTGGACACATCACGCGACAAGAATGTGAGCAGGCGCAAGTAGCACAACTCTCTTTTTTCCAACTGGAAGATGGAAACATTGTTTATGCAGTAGAGCAAGACAAGGCAGAGCGTATTGAAAACATTGAAAATGCGAGACAAACTAATCTCGACAGATCAAGCAGTGCCGACGGCACAAAGATCACTACGCAGCGCTCCTTGCGCCTTGGTGAAAAAGTATTTACAAAAGAGATGAAGCTCTTGGCGCAAAAAGAGGCGGAAGCCGAGAACTATATTGCACAAGGGCGCTACGACGTAGCCAATGCTGTGCTTGCTGACATTGAAGAAAGCGGCATTCGCTCCGATAAGCTTCCCCTACTGCGAACAGAAATTGTCGTAGCGCAACTTGTAAAGGAAGGAAATGTTGTGCTCCAAGATGGGGAGGTCGAGGCACGCATGATTAACCAAAACATTGAACAAGTCCCACAGGCTATAAAAAACACTGTCGTACAAACAATTGCAAAAACCAGCGAAAACGGAATTTTAAAATACGAATCCCACAATGAGAGTAAAATTCTGCTAGAAAAAATAGCGCAAGAAATGGTGCAGCACCCCGACAAGTACGCAGGGCTGTCTCAACGTGAGAAAGAAAAGTTCTCAGAATTAACACAAATGTTACGCTAAGGCGAGGAGAAAACATGAAAACGCTACAAAAAACATTTTTTGGCATCATTATTGCTGCCACGTTTGCATCTGCTGCAACTGCAAGCACAGCAACAACCCTTGATATGTTGCGAGCAATGAAGGTTAGCGACTTTATCGAGAATGAGTACAACATGATTGCTCGTACAGACGCATATATTATGCGCACTGCCGACATTACGCCAACACGAGGCGAGGTTCAACAATTCTTTGGACTAGGAGAAAACTTTTGGACCAACTTTGAAGGCGAACAATGTGTCGTTGCATCTAGTCTGTGTGTGGGCAATGCGGGTGCTGGCGTAAACCTTGCCTATGATTTTACAAGAAAAACCTATACGCTCTCCAATACGCTTGGAGCATCTCCAAACACATTCGTTGCACAAGCATACGCAAGCACTGTGGACAACACCAGAAGCGTCAACACGGTGAACAATAATGTAACCTACCCCGTGTCTTCTGCTGCTGCGAACCTAATTGACCTGGTGACGGAGCTGGCCTCTGAGCCAACAGCGCATGTTGGCACAACTGCGCCAGGAGACACCACAAAAACATGGTACGAGCCAGACGGGCAGGGTGGTCTTACGGTACGCAAATACAATACAGCCACCGGACAATGGGACCGCATTGGCTCTACTGCATCTGCAGGCAAAGGGAAAATCTACACCGAGACAAAAGAAGAGCTTGATAAAATTCCCTGTATCGCTGGTGATGAGGGCTATACCCACGATGATGAAGTCGCAATGGAGTATACTTGTATCGCAGACGGCACATGGAGACTCACTGGTGGCGGAGGCGGAGACGCTGGCCTCTTCAATGGAGACGCAACAATTGAGCAAATCGCCAAACAGCTGATGACAAAAGACGGAGGCTCTGTCGCTACCGCATCTGCTCCTTTTGGGGAGTATGCTGGTCCAAAAGAGTTTACGAAAAAGTCTGCAGTAGGGAGCAATGGCTATTGGGTTGCAACCGACAATATGCATGTAGTGGCGGATAAGCTAGCAAGCTTGCGCACACAGTCTTGGGCCCTGAACGCTTACGGTTGGCTGCCAAAATCTAGCGGTTCAGTCTACACGCTTCAGCGCAGAAATGTCACAGGCGTTGGTGTGCGATGGACGTATATTGCCGATGGCTACAATGATGTCGTGGGGAATTTTGACAACATTGAGCTAGATGAGGGCGGCTTTGTCTATGACAAGAAAAATAACAAATATTTCCGAAAAACACCAGGCACAAACGTCTGGGTGAGCCTAGATAGCGTTGCTACCAACGTGGTTGAGCTTACAAGGGGGCCACTAGGTCGAGGAGAGTTTACATCCGTAAACGCAAACCGAACCTATTATGTAGGTTTTAACGATTGTACCACAACGACATGTAACGGCACTGGCGGAACGTATGCGGGAGCACTGTTTGATACAATGTATGTATTTTATCGTTCCACGGCAGGAAACAGAAAAAACAACCTAATTGATGCTGTACCGCGAGCAAACATGGCGCAAATCTACAGCAACGCTGATGCTGCGGCACTGTTTGGCGGCTTTGTCTATTTGCGAGCAACAGACAATCGCGGGAGACCCTGCTACCACCGCGCAGGAACAACAACGTATGTGACCGCCAATAACGTGGTAATTCCTACGGGGAATAATTTGCCAAATGTAGACAATGCGACGTGTGCAACGGCTTCTTATAGTGGAAGTGCCCTTGCGTTAACAAATAGAACCCAAATGTCAAACTGGACGGATGCTCCAGCGAGTGCACAAGTGAATACGGCTGGACGAACATATACGAAAGTCAACAACGGAACAACTTTCGGGTTTTGGCAAGCAACCGATGAGTGGGTAACAGCAGGAAGCCGTTCGGATTTCAACAACGCAGCGAATAACACTATTGTGTATCTAAGTAAACAAGTTGGAAGTGAAGCGAGATATACAAGTGCTGGCGTGACTGCTACGGCAGACAATACTTTCAAGCAATGGTTTTACTCGACGACGGGTACACGCACTCGCAATATGCTCGATGGTCGAATCGCCAGCGAGTATTACGCAGATAGTAATGCGGGTGCTCATCTTGTCAATCCGACAAATGGAAGGCGGTTCACCGACAATAAAGTTTGGGGAAATTATACAACGTACAAAAATCTGAGCGGAACAGCGCTTTACAACACGCTAGCATCCAAGCCGCAATACGACAGAAGCATTTGCAGATATTCTTGTCGTTGCGAAAACGGCACGTTTTATTATCGTTACTGGAACAACAGCTCCTATGAAGACAGAACGTTGACGAATTGGCTAGGGGGAAGTTTGACTTCGGTTTGGGATTTTGCTCCACACTATGTCGAGCCTTGCACATGGACGCAAGTTGGATGGGTTAGTGTTATTGGGGAATTTAGGTTCCCCTATTCAGATTAAATTAAAGAAGAGAGGGGGCCCCTCTCTTCTTTAAGGCTTATAGTGTGTTGTGCTTCCATAGGCTCCACACGTTGTTGATATGTTTACAAAAGAAGAATTTCCAACTTGATTATCGCATTGATAATAACCGCCAGCGTGCCAATTATTGCAAATATTTACATTCTTATACACACTTCCTTCGATGTTCCAGCTGTTTGTCTGCGCATAGCAATCTGTTTTTCCGTACCAAGGCGCAACAGGCGGATTCCAGTCGAAGCGATGTGACAGACAATAGCCATATGCAACGTAGCAATATTTTTTATACCCAAGCCCTTGAATGGAATTCACCGCGC
>Ga0075011_10001095_pt1 | contig 14520 bp, 17 predicted proteins | sample TARM_MetaG_T_14_FD_72354 | JGI IMG/M metagenome (GOLD analysis project Ga0075011, IMG submission 72354) | Freshwater microbial communities from Pennsylvania, USA, analyzing microbe dynamics in response to fracking - TARM_MetaG_T_14 | ecosystem: Environmental > Aquatic > Freshwater > River...
AGTGTTGCAAGGTCTACTGATGTGGTAGTCGACAATCTACTTCTCTCGTGAGGTTCGTATTGTGTTGCGGTGGCTGGTCGTTAGCGGTGGTTTAACGTCCTTGCCGGACTGGTAGCGGTATACATTCAGGGTCGGTAGGAAAGGCTCATCCTGCAATTTCTGCCTTTGCTCACCGCCCTTCTTGGAGATCTTTTCGGCTTTGATTGATTGGGTGTTGCTCGATAGCGGAATAACAACAGGTGCTGTACCCCCCATCGGCATAACAAACGGCACAGAGGCTCCTGAGATCACGCTATTCAGAGGTGTTGACTCTCCGCTCACCCTGTCGATCTTCGTGAACTGGCCCTTTATACGAGCACGAACTTGAGGAAAACCGGCTCGCTTCACAGCCACGAGTTCATCTTTATCCAGCCCCCTCAGGGCAGCAAGCCAAAATGGGCTGTCGTCTGCTGGATCCACATTGAACCTGCGCCTCAACTCTTCAATAAGCCCTTCAACGGTGTACTTCTTGAAGGATCCATCCTCGACCCAGTAGAAGCGGATGTGCTCTGGCTCCTCGAGGATAAGGGTCTGCCGGATAACCTGAAGAGGGCAAACCCCTCGTTGTGTTCTCCAAAATCGAGTTCGCTCATCCGGGTTTCGATCTTGCGCCACCAGATCACTAATCTCCTGACGCATCTTGTTCGTGGACTGAATAGCGTTTAGGACCTGATCGCTCACCTCACACAATCCTGGCGTACGCAGCGTGGCCTTCGGGTGCTGGTCATCCTTGAAGTCAATGAATGTCAAAGCCTCAATCACGGACTGGCGCGCTTGTGCTTCATCGTCTTGCGTCATGCCATCTCTGGGAAACGCCAGAACTGGAAACTCCTTTGGCTGGTCGCCATCTCGCCCGCGAAGTGGGATCAAGAAGGCGTGGGTGATCCGCATGTGGTCGGCGCTACCCAGCAGCTCACGAAGTGCCTGCAGAGCCAATCGCAGATCTGTGAGTTTCGCAGTAAGGTCGCCCTGGCCAGCCATCGGCTTTTTGGGGCGCGGACTTGCATGGGAGGTAGTGGGCATAGGTCACCGTAACCAGGTTTTTAAGACAATGTAACGGCAGGACACCGAGAGAAGGGTGGAAGCCCATAAACGCACATCTGCTCGTTATCCTACCCACACAACCAAATTTTGGCTTTGAAGGCCGAGCGGCTTCAGGAACACTGGCCGCCTGAATCGCAGGAGATCCGTAGTGTCACTCGCAGAAGCGTTCGAGAAGAGCAAGAACCTGGGCAAGCTGTCCCAGGCCTGGTGGCCTCACCTGCAGAAGGAAATGGCCGCAAAGGCTATCTCCACTACCGTGAAGGCGGTTGCCGACCAGGCTGCGTCTCTTATCGCACCGGCGGCACTGATCGCCAACATCGTACGCACCAGCTTCAACCCTGTACCACAACAGCTACGCGTGCTGGTGCTGGGCCGAGATCCGATATTCCGTATCGACAGTGGCCGATGGATCTCCTATGCCGGCGACTTCCTCGGAATTGATCAGGTGGAAATCCTCACCCTGATTGCAGAAGACCCGAAGACGAGCATCTCGGCAGTGGCAGAAGGGCTCGGCCTTCCTGCTGCGACCGTAGTAGACGAGGAGCAGATCCTGACTGGGAGTGTCGGTCGGATCGACATGGTCCTGTGGGTTCATCCCCTGAACGAGATCGTTGACGCCGACACACTGCAGGCCCGAACCATTGCCATCGACCTCGCTGGTAAAGGCATTCCTGTATTTGCCTGCCACTTCAACGAGGTCGACCACATATCCCAGAGTGTGATCCTGGAGTCGGTCGGACTGCAGTTCGAGTTGCTGAAAGGTTCTAGCCGGCAGTACCCCTACGTCAACCGCTTCGGTATCGCCAGCCGCGGTACCGGCGTTCGTGGCGGATGGGGTGCGATGATGTCCCGAGTTGCGCCGAGCAGTACCAAGCGCGAGCCTTCCGATATTGCTGCTGTTCGCTGCGCCTTGGGGCTCCTGCGCGCAGAAGGGGGCGGCTTCGACCGCTGGACTCTCGGCGATGCACTAGCAAGCCCGAGCGGGGCCAGTGCACGAGTTATCGGGTTGCTGGGTGATATGGCTGTCGACAAACGCTATGGCCGAGTCTTTTTTCTCGATGACGATGGCAAGCGTCTGGAGGTCAAAGGACAGGTCTGGCAGTCCATGCTCAAGCAGATGCCGGACAACCTGGGGGATCTGGTCATCTGGGCATCACGCCTGTATGTGAACTTCGCTTTCGAGATCCCGCCGGCAGAAAGCGATCGGAAGCTCTATATGAATGCGATGGAGGAGGGCATCTCCGCTGGCCTGGTGGAGGCATCAATTGGTCTCGCCCGCTGCCTGGAGGGGAAGAGCAGCCCTGAGTCCAAAGCCCGGGCTGAAAGTCTCTATCAGGCCAATGTTCGAAACTCTCCCATGGCTGCCTACTACGTTGCACATACCTTGGTGGATACCAATCTGCAGCTGGCAGCCGATCACTTGCAGTGGGCTGCAGACCAAGGCTACGCGCACGCCGTGTGCGACATGGGACGCTTGATCATGGACGACAAGTCCAACCAGGAACTGGCGGAGAAGCTGTTTCAGGACGCCGCGGACCTAGGCGACGTCGTTGCCATGTACCACCTGGGTATGCGCGCGGCGGCGCGCGGTGACTTGGAGCAGTCCAAGGCCTCGGTCAAGCCGGGCGTTGAAATGGGCGATCCTGCCTGCGCTGACGTTTACCTGAAGGTGATTGAGCATCAAATCAAGACAGGTGCCGGCGACCGATCGGCCTATCGCCGGCAACAGTCCTGGGTCCGGGGCTGCCTTAACCGAATGGCAAACTACGTTGCTGCCCGTGCCTAAGCTCAAATTCTTGCTGCTTGCCGGCATGCTGCTGATTCCGTCGCTGAGCAGCGCTGAACCAGTCGTGACCTTCAGGATCGAGCATTATGAGGTCACTGGAAACACAGTCGCTGAAATTCAACGATCAGTGCTGGCCAGGACACCGGTACGCAGTGCCAGCGGAGTATTCGGCGGCGCAACTCGATGGAACCTGGAAACGAGCTACCGAACAGAACCGCTACCAGGTGGTAGGTGTGCTGTGCTCGACCCCAAGGTGTTTCTGGAGATCAAGGTCACGCTTCCACGCCTACGGCCGGGCAACAGGATTACCCGGGAAGCGTTTGCAGAGTGGAACCGCTTCCTGGGTGCGCTCAGGGCGCACGAGAAGCTGCATGCCCTTAACGGCAAGTTAACCGCAGAAACCCTTGAGCGTCGAATGGCCAACCTCACCACCGGGTTTGACTGCCAAAAGACGAAGGAGGTGCTCGACAAATCGAGCAGGGCGCTCATCGATCAGATCAGTCAGCGCGATGTGGAGTTGGATCGATCAACCGTTCACGGCCGAAGCCAGGGTGCGTTCCTGAACATGGCCGTTGATCATCCCCGGCAGGCTCAAACTGTGCCGAGGTAGAGTCAACAGAAAGGAGTGTCATTCGGCGTGCGAAAGCCACCCCAAATGACATTCAGCAGGGCAGCCCACAGCCTGCCGTGCGACAAAGATTGGTTCAACAGCGGCGCGATGAGCTTGCAAAAATTCTTCAGGGACATTAATCGGCCTGCGGCGGTGATCGCTGACAACCTCACCACTCCATAGAGCCGCTTCCGCAAGGTAACGACTGCCCATATCTTGAAGAAGCGGGGCAGCCGTTACGATCCCGCTTATGAATTACTGGGAGCGTGGAATAGTGAGCCTCAAGACCCGTGAGCGGCGAGAGCACTTTGGCACTGATGATCTGCTGAAGGCCTACCAAATTGACGAAGACGCCGAGCTGTCGAACGCCGAGCTGTATAACCGACTTGCTGAAGGTGCAGGGCTTAGGGCTGGGGCCTTTCAAGAAAAATCTCCCGTCGGGAAGTCGCGGGCGAACCACTCACTGATCGCCCGTGAAGCCCGCTGGCTCCAGCAAGACCTGAAAGCGATGGGCATCCTCACGCGTGTAGATGGCCGTCGCGGAGTGTGGAAGCTGACAGAGAAGGGTAAGCGCAACCTGCATGCGTCAAAGCCGGGTGTGAAGCTACTCGGCTACAGCACAAGCCTCGGTGTGGCCATCTGGGGAGCCAGCGAGGAGGTGTTCCGGGGCGTCGATATCCCCATCTCGCTATGCCTAACCTCCCCACCGTACTGTTTGGCCGGCTCCAGCTCCAGGGCTTATGGCAACCCGTGCGAGAAGGAGATTGTGAACTTCATTTGCAACGTCCTTGAGCCTGTCGTCGAGGCTTTACAGGAGGACGGTTCGATAGTCGTAAACACGACCAATGACGCATTCATCAGGAATTCGCCGGCGAGATCCACCTACCTCGAGCGACTGGTTCTGACGATCTGTGATCGCTTCCAGCTGCACCTCATGGAGCGGCTGGTGTGGGAATCCTCGAAGCCACCGGGCCCTATGCAGTGGGCCTCGCGCACCCGGCAGCAGCTGAATGTGGCCTACGAACCAATCCTCGTTTTTTCGAAGAACCCCCTCCGGTGGAAGGCCGATAATCGCCGGGTTCTTCAGCCCCACTCGGAGCGGCATCTCAAGCTCATCGCGCGGGGAGGGGAGAGCCGCCAGGCGAGCTACTCCGATGGTGCCTACAGGATCCGTCCAGGCAGCTACTCAAACCCAACTGCCGGCCGTATCCCGAAGAACATCCTCAAGTACGGGCAACGATGCCGCTATGGCATCCAGTACCGCAAGGCGTGCACGGAGTTGGGACTTCCGGTTCACGGTGCGGGCATGGCCTTCAAGGTGCCGGAGTTCCTGATTCAGTGGCTCACTGAACCTGGTGACCACGTCGTGGACGTGTTCGGGGGCAGAGGCATGACCGCCCTGGCTGCCGACATGCTGAACCGAACCTGGATGATCGCTGAGAACCAGCTGGAGTACATTCGGGGAGGTGCCGAGCTATTCCGCGGCCGGCCTGGGTTCGAACTCAATCCAGACATCGAGGCGGCATTCGTCCGAGGTTAGGTGGCAGCCGCGGCGCTCGCCGCCGTCGGCGTGGCCTGGTCGCCGGCGAGCAACGTGTGCAGTGCCTTAAGCTTCTCGACCAGCTCGTCAAAAGTGACGACATGGACTCCCTGCAGAGTGTGTCGGTACTGCTCGAACCCCTGGATCTGATGGATACTCGTGCCCCCCCGCCAAACACATGTTGGTATAGGGAAAATGGTTGGCGAAAGCGACCTGCGGTGCCTTTCTTCAAGATGGCCAGTGGCGCGGAGAAGAGCTGAGCCGGCTTAGCGACCGCCTCAAATGGTGTGCGGAACTCCGGTGCAGAAGCCCCGGCGCTCTTGAAGAGTTCCAGTTTCTCTTTGCTCGGTACCAAGACTTGGTCCGTGACGATCTCAAAGCGAATGATCGGTTGAGCGCCGCGAGTCTCCCCACCAGAAGAAGACACTGTACGGTGGCCATCCCGAATCGTATACATCGTTTGCGGTGCTGGATAGTAAATCCATCCGCCATTTCTACACATGGCCACCAGGTGAACCACAGGAAATGCGTGGGTGATTGAGAACATAGCGAAGGGATTCTCGACCATGGATCTATGCGCCGGCGATCGCCTGATCAGCCGTTCCAGCTCAGCATCGAAATGTGCAAGGTGTGGATGAAATTCCTTTGCGGTGTGACGCCTGTACGCGTCCTGGTCGATCAGATTGGCCATGGACACCACCGGGCAAGGTTAACTGATGTAGGTCTAAAGGAGATAAAGAAAGCGCACCCTTAGAACTTCCGATTATGAGCGTAATCGGAGGGGCGAGCCTGTTCAGTTATGTTCCGTTCTAGCAGTACTTGAGCCTCCTGATGAAAAAGTAGACGAATCCTGTTCAATAAAAATACTTGAGGATCAACCAGGTATAGCTGGGCGCCCTCGCTCAGAGGCGCCTAGTAACGCGTATAAAGGAGACTGTTCCCGAAAATCTGACCGGCTAAAAAGGATAAAAAGTAGACGAACTACCGCATGACGCCTTTCATGTAGGTGAATATGCATAGCTACCACATGACTACAGAAACGCCAAATTTGCAAGATGCAGACTTAACACAACTACTTGCTAAACCTAGCCATAAATTCATCGCAAAGTCGCTTAGCTTCTTCACATTGTGATATATCAAACATCCCGACGTGGCATCGATGCGGAGGAATATTCATTTCTTTCGACAGCCACTTGTAAGCCCCATTGCGAGTCATTAAACGAACTTTCCATATACGTTCAAAGCTCTCTTTACATTTAAGTCTAGCTTGTCGCGTCTCAGGGCCAGACAATATTCCTAAAGGAAGATCTGTATTCGGATGCAATCCGACTCTTGCCGAGCAAGATTTACAGACATAAGCATATGGCCAAGAGGAAATTATACGGCCATATATTTCAGTTTCGCTGACTAACTCAACTAGCCCGCCGCAGTGACAGCTGCTTGGTACTGGCAATGCGTGCTTGACCTTTTTTAAAGATTCACGGCAAATGTAAGGTAGTGGTTTTGGAACCAGCAATGGGTTATCGCTGAAGGCTCTTGGGTCCACCCTCTTCTGGCTAAATGGGATCTTTTCCGCAGATCTTCTTTTTCTTCTACTAACCGCCTTTTCCTTGCGCTGCTGTTTAAGGCTATTCGCAGTAGCGGCAGCATACTGCTATAAACTTTTCGGCTTCCTCGGGCTTAATGCCCCCCGCGGCCTTCATGCCTCGTATGAACCATACTAAAGCCGGCCATGCATTCCAGTTACGTGCTAAAGCTAGGTCGCGCAACTTTTTTAGTTGATCTGCACCTTCAGGAAGTCGAACAAACAACGCTAGTTCGTCAAAAAAGGTTTCGGTGGTCATAGATCGTTTATTTCTACCGCTGTTGAGCGAATTAATTCTTCGAAGGCTGCCTTGAATCCGGTTGGGAATGACCTCAGTGCTTCAAGTGAGTACCAGGCCTCGTCATATACGCCGGTTTCAACATCCTGCCGTGTTGCACTTACTTCGCACCACTCCTCCCCTGTAACCAGGCGCGACTCGAAGAATCCCGCGGGGAATTTGCTGAACTGCGCTGATGCATAGAACTGCAACAAAACTGAGCCTCCGCACACAGCACTTGAAGCGGCAAACGGGGTCATAGCAGTAATCTTCGTATTTGGGATTTCGCCATACCCGCTCCAGTACTCGTCGTCATCCTCGACGCGGATCAGTGGCATACAGTAGCCTGCCTTAAGGCTGTCCTGTTGCGTCGGTACGTTCGCCTCCCACCAGTCGCACAGAAGTTTCAGCGCTGGATGCTCTTCAAATTTTCCGGGTTTCGGCGTGTCTTGAAATGAAATTTGCGCCAAGCGCAGAGCTTCCAAAAAGACCTCTGGCGGCAGCGATACAACACCATTAGCAGAATGCACGTCGTTGAGAGTACTGAAATTCACCACCTGCTCACGTTCGTGCAGTTGCAATTCTTGAAACGCATGAATTGATGTAGCTTGTTCGTAGGGAATTCCGTACAGAACAACATCTTCATTGATCTTGAAGTTCCCGCAGTCGATGGTTTCCTCAACACACTGCAGATTTCGAGCTGCCCAGTCCCTTGCACATACCAGCCCTGCCCGCGCGAATGCTTTGGGTTGCCTGTAAAGAGGGGCATCGTCACCATGCTTCTGAGGCCAGTTTGATGAAGACATCGTAAATGTCCTGTGGCCATCTGATAGTAGTTTCAGTTGAATGCAATGCCGGACCCACCAGTCTTTGCCCGGGATGGTTGGATGCATTTCCCGAAGGTGCCAACAGAATTCGACTTCAAACTCGGCCGGCAGTGACTCTGCGTTTACACACCACCCATTTCGGCTTACAGGAGAGCCAGCAACTAGGTAGTCAGTATTGGGATACGGCTGTCGGATGACCATGCCGCCCTCAGGCACGAGCAATTCCTTGTGCTCTGACAGGATCGTCAAGTTAACCTTGGACAGGTCAAGTTGACTTGCCATCGTCCTGTCGAGGAGAAGCTTCGGCAGGATATGCAGTGTCTTTCTGTCTGAGTCTGCACTTCCCAAAGCGCTCCCGTCGGCTTTGACCAGGTATGTAGAGCCATCAGGGCTATTGAATCGTGCGTATTCCATGGTTACTCCTGATCAACCTCGGCTTTGAAATGATATGTTCTTGATTAACTGTGGGTTATTGCCCTGCTTAGTAGAACTTGTTAAGTATCAAAGCAATTGCTCCAGCCTGCCCGTGCAGCAGTACCAACAGCACGATCGATTTAGTGCGGAACCTCATCCATCCGAGCACCATCGCGAGCGCAAACAAGGTCGCGTAAGTCGTCATGTGTTCGTACGTCCAGTGAACACAGACGAAAACGATGGCGGTGATGAACGCGGCAATCCAGTTCCATAATGGGGTTTCTCGGAAGGTAACCCCGCCTTGCAGAAAATGCCTGAAGGCAAGCTCTTCGCCGATCGGTGCCGCGATAACCACCGCAGCGATCAGGACCAAAGATTCAAAACTGGACAGCCCGTTGAAGAGCTTCGCCATCCTCTGTTCTTGAGGGATACCCAGAAGCTGATCTGCTATGAAACCGGCAAGGTACACAGCAAGGACCAAGATGCTTCCGATCACCCAATCACGGGACGAGAACTTCCAGCTGAGAACAGGCCTAACTGTCGACCGACGGGTAATCCAAGCAGCAACCATCATGACAAGCGCACCTGCAGCCACAGAGCTGGCCAGCAGATAGCCCGGAAAGCCTTTGGACAAAGCCAAGTACCCTGCTACCACCTGCGCAATCAACCAGAGGCCAACCAACAAAATGGCAGAGGGGAATCGTATCCAACCGAGAGCTTTTGGGGGTTCATCACTTCGCGCGGCCAGTTCCACAAAGTACTCCTTATTGATCAATGTCGTAGGGAGATTCTCGCCGGCGGCCCTCCCCTTGCCTAGCCAAACTGCCTTCACGAACCGGGCATTCCAGGATTCGCACTGATCCGACAGCCTAGATGCACTGGAGGAACTTCATGAGGTGGTTTTGGCTTGAATCCATCTCGCTGCCCGTTACGATGACCTTGCAGCAACGAATGCGGGTGGGTGGCAGAGTGGTCGATTGCAGCGGTCTTGAAAACCGCCGGCGGCTAACACCGTCCAAGGGTTCGAATCCCTTCTCACCCGCCACGCGGGCATAGTTCAGAGGTAGAACCTCAGCCTTCCAAGCTGATGACGCGGGTTCGATTCCCGCTGCCCGCTCCAAGCACGTCTTAGTAGCTCAGCTGGACAGAGCGGCCCCCTCCTAAGGGGCAGGTCGGAGGTTCGAACCCTCTCTGAGACGCCATTTCCGCGCCCTGCTTCAATGAAGCAGCCTGCAGCACCTTCTTCAGGGGGGCATCTAGTGCGAGTAGTCTCTCTCATGAAGCCCCAGTCATCCCTTCCCTCCCCTGGTGCTTTGGTCCAAGGGTTCCACAAGGCCACCGGTGAAGCTCTGGGCTTGAGGGAGATCCGCGGGTGGACGTCGGGCATTCTAGTGGCTGCAGGTTCACCATGACCCCTTGCGACTGGGTAGTATCCTGCGGGGTGACAAAGCTCATGATTGAGGACAGTTACGGCTGTGGAACGGCTTGCCTGGCTATGGCTACTGGCAAAACTTACGCGGCCGCTCGTGAGCACTTCCTGAAGGTCGGCCTAGGTGTGCGTAGGAAATCACGGCCGCCCTTCTCCACCGCCGGCTATGAGATGCAAATGGCAATCGCGACGGCAGGCCTATACACGGAAAAGAAAAAGTGGGCTGGTTGGAATAGCTTCAGTGGTCTGGGATGCCTTAAATCCGTCACTGGCAAAACGCGGGGTACAAGGCATTGGCATTGGGTTCTTGCGTTCTCACACCCGGTTTTTGGGGTTGTAGTCTTTGACCCTTGGGACGACACACCAGCATTTCAGCATCCCCCGATGGATGCGCTATACGTCCCATTGGAGAACCTGACAATAAGCCGCGACTGGATCCAGATCGAGCAAACCTTTCCGCTTTTCCGAGGCAACGGGCAGGTTGAGTGATCCCCGGCGATCATCAAATCAGCGCAGAACTAGCGGGACAAAACCCACCATCAAATTTGCCCTGAGCTGCTTGATGAGTTGACTGAACAGCAGCAAAGCTTGGCAAGAAACCTAGTTTCCAGCTGAAATCAAAAAGGCGCCTTGAGGCGCCTTAGCTTTGAATCTGCCCATCCTAGGCCCCATCTTCCGTGAAGGTCGGCATATCGAGCCTAGTCCATCAGCCGTTCAGCTGCTCCTCCAGGAGAGGTGGCATTCTAGTGGCCACCTGATTCCGCAGTTAGAGCATATCGTCCCTTCTTCATGTAAGCCGTTGACTATAGTCAACAAGTCGCTCGCATGGTAAGCCGTCTAAACGCAGATGGACTGCTCGAGACAAGGATAGGTATCTCGCAATCGGCAGTTGATCAGCCTGGCCGGCTCAATCGTAGGCAATCGAAACTCCTGCTTCCTCTCAACAATCAGACCCCGCTCCCTGCGATCGACCACCTGACGGTCGTGCTCGTTTTCCTCGGTTAGTAGCATGAGAACCTTTCCAGACATGGGCGACGAGTTTCGCGCATAGGCTGGCATGCGGTCCGGCCAATTACCGAATGCTGGCGGGTGAGCCGACCACATGAGCATATCGTCCGTTGCAGCGGAAAAGTCGCAGTCGGTGACGATGTAGCTGATTTCGTGGGTGGCCACGAACTCTGCGTCAACTGCCCAGCGGGCTCTGACTGTGAACTTATGAACCATTCGTTCGCCGGTATTGAGCAGGATCCCGTTTACAGCCTTACGGCCGAGTTTTCTGCATGCGACGAGGTAGTTTCGATCGGCATGGGGTCTCCGGGCAGCCAAATCGCGACCACCTTTCAGCAACAGCCCGAACTCCGGGATGTTGATATCGAGAATCGCTACATTCGGCCCGGAAATTTCGCAGGCCCGGAATGTTGGGGACAGGTGCAGCAGCATTTTCCACCTCATCGCGTTGTGGTGACCATGATGCTTTCATCTGCGATGTCCCCCTTCCATCCAAAATGGCCTTGCCAACCTATCGCTATTTCACGACCCGATTTTGGTTTGGACAGGAGACGGACTCGGGGCAGCATCTGGGCATCGATAGTGAGGTGCTTCAGTACATGAACCATGTGATCAAGCCCTATCGCCGCAGGCTAACCCTGTCGCCGAAGGACATCCGTGCCCTGCGGGCCGTTGCGCTACACGGAGGTGAAGTTCGAGGTGCGCGCGAAGCAGGAATCCTGACAAACACAGGAGGAAAGGCCCGCAGTGACCGGCAGTACAGCCTGTCTGGCGGGCTAGTGATGGCCAGGCTGATCGAGCTGGGAATGATGACCGAGAGCCTCGAAACCCGCGAAGGAGTGGAATCCGTGGTGTATCGGCTGAACGACAATGGGCGTGAACTTCTGGCAAAGGAGCCCGATGCACACCAAACCCAGAGGGCTATTCAGTGATAGGTATTGCCCGTAATACCCTGCTGGTGCTGAGCCTCTTGATAGTCGCTACCCAATCTCACGCGATCGACCGGCGTGCCCTACACGATGAGGCGGCTCCAAACTCGTTGCTTCAGTTTCTCGAAAGCATCCTGGATGGCCATCCATCAGCTGCTCAGTGGAGCAAAGTCCGACGAGGGGCTGAGCTCTGCTGGCGCACTCGAGAGTGCGGGATGCTCGACCAGGCCCTTTTCCCAAACATGAGGCCATTGTCACCGACGTCAGGTCGACTACGACAATCGCCCGAACTCCGTCAGCCCCAAGAGCAGATCTGATGACAGCCGCACTTCATACTCGCCCTCAGCATTCTCGAGCCCTTATCGTCAGTAACGCTCCCACGGATGCGTTCAGGATCACCAGGGTCGCTACCCAGCTCTTCGACCAGGTCATGGTGGTCGCCGAGATGCAAGACCTTGAGCTGGCATTACAGGGGTATCGGCCTGATGTCGTCATCATGGACGACCCTGCTGACCAGACTGGCACCAGTTGCCAGATTTCAGCCATCCGCGGGCGAGAAGACGATTTATCGATCACTCCGATCATCGTGATCAGCTCGGAGCTGGGCGCCGAGGCTGCCGTGCAGGCGCAGGCAAAGGGCGCAGGGGCTCATGTAACCAAGCCGGTGAGGTTGGAAGACGTGGAGAATGCGGTACAAGCCCTATGCATTGGCTGGCCTGGGCGTCCAGCCACCCCAGGCACCATACGCCAGTTCAATCAGATCACACGCGCCATGATCGTGGAGGACTCTCCGACCGATGCCTACGTTGCTTCGAAGATTGCCGCAGGCCTTTTCAACGAGGTCTTGGTTGTCTCCAACGCATCTGAACTTGATAGCTGCCTCCCGAAGTTCCGGCCGGATATCATTTTCATGGATGTAATGCTGGGAGAATGGGAAAACGGGTTTTCCCTCATCGCGGAGGTGCGAAGCAGAACTGATGATCTGGCCTCGGTGCCCTTCGTCGTCGTCAGTTCACGGGATACCGACCAGGATAAGGTCTGGGCCAAAAAGCAGGGGGCCGGTGCCTATGTGGTAAAGCCTGCGACTGAGGAGGCCGTAGAGGAAGCGGTTAGAGCAGTGGTTGTCGGCTGGGCTGGCCGGCCGGAAAAGCCTGGCACAGTCATACGATAGCCCGCCCTAAGCCATATCGGCTTGGCATGAAAATAAAGTTTCATCCTAACCTGGGTGTATGCGCGCAACTGAACACTAGATATAGCTGCCCAGACCTCAATCAACACAAGATAATGTGTTCGAACTGCTCTCAAAGCGTCGTGATTAGGATGAAACTTTATTGTTAAGGATGACTTTATTGGCATCCCTCTGCTCAGGTCGCCTCGCCGCTATCCTCTAGGGTTGTAGGTTTGCTGATCCCCTCTTCTGCACCCCGCCGAATACCTGGGTTCCGAACATCGAAAGATGTCGCTACCATCCCCCTACGGCAGATCCCTTTGGTGCAGGCCGTGCGACAGCTCTGTGCAGAGAGTAGAATCAGGGGTTTTCCTGTGATCTCAAGCTCCTCGCACCGCTGGTTCGACCATAAAAACGGCTTGGAAAGGCTCCGAAACTATGTCTTCGAAGAAAGAAATCGCAGCCCGGGGTAAAGAATACCGAGAGAAAAGCTCGCAGCTCGCTCTGTTTGAGATCCTGGATACCTCCGATTCAGAGTACAGCAACACTATCGAGCTCTATGACGCTTTGCCAAAATTCGTCTGGTCGTCGACCGAGGTCGACAAGACCAAGAACAACGTAATCACGCGCCAGTACAAATCTCGGGGAAACAACTACGAGGTGAAGCTGAAGCCTGCTGTGGTTGAGCGGCGCAACCCTGGTACCGGCGAGACAGTTAGCGTTCTGGTTTACCCTGGCCCTCGAGAAGAGATCATCGAGGAGGCCTTGCGCAAGTTCGCGGTCAACGGCCACGCTTTCGAGACTGATAGCGAGTCGAAGGAGGTCGGCGTCTACTTCACTGTCAGCATGCTACGCAAGGAGCTTGCGCGTACCGGCCATTCCTATAGCCATCAAGAGGTATTGGAAGCCCTAGATGTCATGAGCTCGGCTGTCGTCGAGGTAGGCCTGGCAACAAAGGGTAAAGGCCGTGACGCTATCCGCGGCAATATGCTGAACAACCTGATGCTGACTTCGCGGGATCAGTACCAGGAAAACAGCGCCACCAAATGCTATGCGACGTTCCATCCACTGGTGACTCAGGGTATCCGTCGGCAGCAGTTCCGTCTGTATGACTACAGCGTTTCCATGGCGCTCAAGTCAGACCTTGCGCGCTACATGTTCAAGCGCATGTCCCACTACTGGGCTCAGGCCGCATTGAACGCTCCATACGAATTCAAGTTGGTCACCTTCCTATCGAGCACGCCGCGTGGCCTGTCGGAGAAGATGAAAGACAATCTCCGAGCCGTGCGCAATGCCTTGAAGGTCTTGGTTGAGGGCGATGTGATCCTACCCGAGTGGAGCGAGATGCTGATCAAGGACCCGAACGACAAGCGGGTTACAGTCAACGCCGAATTTGCACTGCTGCCCACGGAAACCTTCGTCAAACACATGATGAAGGCCAACAAGCGCCACAGGGATATCGAAGCCCGTAGTGAGATCGCCGGTGTGAAAGGTTCGTTGTTAGGTCAGTCAAACCCCAGCACGGTTCTTGACCCAGAAGGCGACCGGGTTTTTGAGAACGAGGTTTGATTCTTTGGGCTCATCGAACCTACAACCCCCTCTCTAGCGAGATTGCCTAGCGAACCGATTGGGAGCAGCAATCCTACTACTGTGGTCGTCGAGCATGCCGCCGGCGCTCCAGCTGTGGGATGCGAATAAAGATCCGTACAAATAAAGTCTCATTCTTTGAAATAGAGTTTCATCCAACAGGGGGCAAAGCCTCCTGCGGGACGGTGGCCACTTTCGGCCCTGCCGGTCGCCGTCCGTTCGTGCGGCGCTGCAAGTATCGCAGCACACCCAGCGTCATGCGGGCGTCGGCAAGGGC
>Ga0075011_10001099_pt1 | contig 14496 bp, 9 predicted proteins | sample TARM_MetaG_T_14_FD_72354 | JGI IMG/M metagenome (GOLD analysis project Ga0075011, IMG submission 72354) | Freshwater microbial communities from Pennsylvania, USA, analyzing microbe dynamics in response to fracking - TARM_MetaG_T_14 | ecosystem: Environmental > Aquatic > Freshwater > River...
ACAAAACAAAGGCAGTAAAACGCCAGGAATTGACGGCGACATCTGGAACACCGATGCACGTCGAATGGCGGCAGTCAGTTTACTGAGCAGAAAAGGCTATCGAGCCAAACCGCTCAGAAGGATCTATATCCCGAAGAAAAACGGCAAGCTCAGACCATTAGGTATCCCGTGCATGATAGACCGTGCGCAACAAGCGTTACACCTTCTAGCACTAGAACCAATATCTGAAACAATTGCCGACCCTAACAGCTATGGGTTTAGACCCAATCGAAGCGCAGCCGATGCAATACAACAGTGCTTCAAATGTCTATGCAAAAAGGGAGCAGCACAATGGGTTCTTGAGGGGTATATCAAAGCTTGTTTCGACAAGATAGGTCACCAATGGCTACTTGATAATATCCTGACAGACAAAAGGATGCTCAAGCAATGGCTGGAATGTGGCTATATAGACAAAGGTCTCTTCTACAAAACGGCGGAGACACAGCCGAAAGGCAAGTTCGAAGGCTGAGTCATTTGATTCTGCCTTTTTTATATGGAAGCAATTCTAGCTCAAATATGCCCCATTAGGAGTTTCGGAGACAATAATGCCTTTCGTTAGCGGCCGAAATCGCTTGAATTGTGCTCATATGATGGCAGGCAGCTATTTTTAGATAGCAAGGCATTTCTGTGTCAAGTGATCAGTGGCGAACGATGCCCTGTAAATCGCCCTAAAGTTGTCACAAACTTTCAAAACCTTTTACGGATTTTTAGCTTACAAAAGGCTCTACTGGCATTTGAGGCGCAGGAACGATGTTTTTTTGATGTCGAACTTACGGGGTGAACATGATAGGAATAATGGACACCTTTTTTGAGGGCGCTAACGTTCGTCAGGACTCCTACTTAAGCGCTCAATGTATGTAACAGTCATAGAATCCATAACACATGCAGTTAGTTACAGCGGCTCGTATTCTATTGAGTTTTGCATCTCTAAGATCATTCGATTAACTTTTATTTTCTTTTGAATACGTTCAGGCAAAAGAGAGGCATAATCCGCAGTATCTAGTTGTTTGAAATCTATGGCAATATCATTAATGATTTTGACATATTTATCACCAACTTCTTTAAGATCATTCAAACTGTTTGTTTCCTTGTCAATCGCCTCCAACAAGTGTTGTTGCTTACTCCAAAGTTCATCTAAATTTACACCACTTTCTAGCTCAGCTTTCTTTTCCTCTAGATTCTCCGTTTCTTGTCTTAACCATTTGACACGGTCTTCTAACTCGGTCAACGCTTCACTTGATACACCTTTTCTATCAAGTGCAGCTTCAAGCTCACTCGTGACTTTGTAATGTGCTCCATCCAATATTTGTTGCGCTGTTCTTTGAGCGCTTTCAACCACTGATAACTCTTGCTTTAGAGCATTCTCGGTAATCATTTGAGCATTCTTTCTAGCATCTTCTATTTCCGAAGCTAACTCAGCTAGAACATCACCTCTAACTTCTATTCTGACCTTTTCACGTTGTTGTTCTGCTTCAACTCTTGCATTGTTAATGATTCTTCCCGCTTCTAACTTGTTAAGATAGATGGTTTGCTTGAGTTGTTCTAATTCTTGATTTAAAGATGACTTATCTTCTTCAAGTCGCAGTATCGCAACTTGAAGGTCATTCGCTAGGGACTTTATCTGCTGATATAGCTCTTTTTGCTCCCGCTCTTTTTCTTGCCACTTTTCAACTCTTTGTTTTATTCGGGCTACTCTTTCCTCTGCTTGTTCCTCACGCTCAGAAATGTTTTCAGTAATTCTTTGCACTTGTTTGCGATGCCTTGCTATCTTTCTCAACAACATACTTCTTTCTTTGCTGATACTCATCGCGGCTTGCTGCTCAATAAAATCCCAGAATGGATTAAGCGGATTTAATGCTGTTATCTGAACTTTTACATTTTCATAGCTGTTCAGCAGCGAATCTGAGTCCAATCCGACTAGAAATAACTCAAGGGCACTCCTGCCCTGCTTTCGAAAGTCCAGTATTTTATCTGGTGGGGTTTCATGAGTATTAGTAACTTCCACGTAATACTCTTCCCTACCGATCTGGCAGACGATATCTGGAACCCTACCGTCTCGATAGACCTCTAAACGGACATTTTTCACACCTATCATTTCACAATCACTAGAATCAAAGATGCCACTGGAATATGGATGAGGAATGAGCTTCTCCCGTTCAATGAACTCCTTTGCACTCAAATGCAACTGGGTTTCATACGAATAGCGACATTCTGCGTTACTTTGATGGCGTAAGTAGCTAGCTATGCCTTTATTACTATGTGCGGCAACCATGAAGTCTCCGCAGCAAGGGCAGATAACGTCATCCTGAGTGCCACTTTCTAGCTCAACAACAGAAACAACTCTACTTTCGCTTAGCTTCCACCCAAAAATAGAACGATTTCTCATGCACACCTCAACATTGGAAAAATAGTGATGGCTAAAAACACAAAATAAGGAATAAATCTCATATTAATTATCACAATATAATCAAGTCAAAGACAATGTGTGCTCACTTAGTGTGACCCGCATCATCAATGCTATACACCAAGTTAAGCAATTTTTCCATACTTCACTTAATTCATGACATGTTGATGTTCTGATTTGCGAAACTGATTTCTGTCCATCAACGTTATAGAGGGACAATTTGTCCCGTCAGAGCTTAGAATCGAGACAATTGGCATCTTCTAGCAAAGAAATACCCCATTATCATCTAGGCATAGATTATGGGTTAGTGCATGATCTCAGCCAAAGTTGTGAGAATAAGTGTAGTCTATTCGTGTTTTATCTTCTCTTTAACATTTGAGGTAGAGATGTTGAACAGTGATATGGGTTATGAACCTCATTTCTTAATAGGTTTAATTGCCTCCAAATCACAAATGATGCTCAGTCAACTTTGATATACAAAAAGTAACAAGAGACAAATGACAAGACCTGACCCCGTCAGTTTTAATAGCTTCCCTTTTAGTGGTGTGAAAATTGTACAAGTGTAAGCCTTTTTACAAAGTCCCATAACTACACCGTTCAATATTCAACAGGTTTTACTTGCATTCATGGAGTATTTGTACAAAATTAATCCCTTCTAACCATATGGTAATTATGGTGATTTTGTTTGCTTCGATCTGGTATGGTGGTGAAATCGGTTTCGATAACATAACGAGATCGCGAGTTTTTCCCAGTGCGCGGAGTTAATGTAGAGTGAATCTAGGAGTAATCAACAGGATGACAGAAGGTTTTGCCAACAACGCTACACCAAAGTATTTAGGCTATGTTTACCAAGTCTTAATCGCCATTGAGAAGTGCTTTGATGCAAAACCCAATGAGATTATCTGGATAGAGTGCTTTGGGGATGTCTATGATGGTAAGACGTTCACAGAGGTAAAACACCACGTAGAAGAGCATAACTTAGCTAGTAACTCAAAAGATTTCTGGAACACTTTGAAGAACTTGGTGGTTGAAGACTCCTCTATATTTGAGCAAATTGTGTTACACACGACATCTTTCATTTCCGAGAGTTCAATATTTCATGGTTGGAACACACGAAGTGCCCATGAAAAACTCAACATCATAAAGTCTCACGTACCATCATCCTCAATTAAGCCTCTCTATGAAAAAATTTTTGAAGATGCATCGGATGCCGAGCTATTGAGCATATTGTCTAGATTTACAATTGATCAATCTCGGGAACATGTAGAAGAGAAATGGAAGAGCTTATTGGAAGCTCGCAAATTGAAGTGCGTGTTAGCGCCATACAGAGAAAGCATTTTCCATTGGATATACTCATACGTTAATAAAAATGCAATCGTAGACCATCGACATTGGAAGGTTAATATCAATGATTTTGATGATGCTTTCCAGTTTCAGGTTAACAGGTGGAGTGGAGATAGCATTCCTTTCCCTGTAGACCGCACGGAGTATGATACGGAGCAGCAGCATGCTGACGGTTACTTGTTTTTATTAGAGTATAGAGATATTGGTTTGAAAGGCAGAGATAGAGGTGTTGCTCTCAATGATTACTTCAAAGCTAAAAACAGTGAAGAGAGCCTTGTAGATCTTAAACCAGACATTATGCCCGAAATTATTGATAACTATTTATTAGATGCGGTAGAGAAAGCTACAGGATATAAAAGACAATATTCTTACGAAATAGATTATGAAGATTTAAGTTCATCTAAATCTAACAAGGCAGCTTGTAAAGCATATTTTGAATTTCATAATAGTTCGGTGTTAGAAGTGCCTGAGGTAAGTGGTACGAAACCTTACTTCATGAGAGGTAAAGTACACGAGGCTATTAATAACAACGCTTATACTTGGAAATATAATGAAGAGGATATTGACTAATGAATCCTCAGGTTATTAGAGATTTGAAGTATTCTCCCTATTTTGTTGCTGAAATACTATATTCATTTATTCAAGGAGCTAGGCGAGTTGATGAGCGAGGCGCGAAGTTTGAGTTGATTTATCTTGTTGTTCCTTTTGTTATGGATGATGTTTTAAGGGAGAAACTAAATAGATCTAATGTTAGTAGTACATTTCAAACTGCATTTCTAAAAGATGATGAAATTAAAGAACGATTGTTTTTTATAAATGATAAAGTTCAATACTCAAAGTCTGTGACAAATTATGGGTTAATCTACCTCAGTTCAATTTGTGAAATTATAATCAGTTCTTTCATTTTGAATGGAAATGATTTAGAAAAAACGTCAATAAAAAATGACTATAAAAAAGAATTTATAAAGGCGTCTTATAACTTAGGTATTATTTTTTCGAAAGAAGGATATGTTAATGTTCTTCTTAAATCCAGGGTCACAAATATATGAAAGCATTTTTAAAAAATATAATTCTCATTGGTCATGATGGTGATTTGAAACGTCTTGGTTTTGACCGAGGGTTAAACATAATAACAGGTGACTCTAAAACAGGGAAAAGTGCTTTAATAGAGATTGTAGATTTTTGTTTGTTTTCAAAGCGCTCTACAATCCCTGTGGGAAAAGTTACTGATTTCACAGATATATTCTGTTGTGTATTTGAACACAATAATAAAAAGATAATCATTGGACGCTCAAATAATCAACCAACAAAGTGTTATTTTTCTGTTGAATATTCGGTTGGTTTCAATGTTGATAATGAAATTAACTCTAACTATTTTAAGTCCAAGAAAACTAGAACTAGATTCGAGGTTCAAAAGGATTTCGAAGAGCACTTAGGATTATCGGTTGAAGATACATCATTGAATGATGATGACGAATATAAACTTAATAAAGGGAAAGTCTCAATTCGGAATGCTACTTCACTATTCTTTCAGCATCAAAATTTAATAGCTAACAAGCATAGTTTGTTTTACAGGTTTGATAACTTCATTAAAAGTAGAATAGTAATTGATCAATTTCCTATATTTATGGGCTGGGTTGATAGCAGATACTACAGATTGAAGAAAAGATCTGAAGATTTAGAAAAGCAGATAAAAAAGATAGAGGCAGAAGAAAAGAAAGCTTTGCTAGGTATTCAAGAAAAAAGAGAAAAATTACTTATACCAATTAGGCAGTATTATAGAGTGTTAAATCTTAAATTTCTGGATGAAGATGCATCACTGGAAAAACTTAAAAATTTAGCGAGAAACCTGCCTTCTGTACCATTGAATGCAGAGCAAAATGTTGATTTCAATAAACAGCTAAATGCCTTAGAGAAAGCAAAAGATAAAGAGTTAACGTCTTTATATGAATGTAATCAATTGATAAGTCTTATTAAAGCAAACGAGGAGGAGTCAACAGATTACTCCAACTCGATGGCACGCCTTGCAGAAGTATCGCAAGATGAGTCTGTATCTAAAAACAGTGTTAGTTGCCCGTTATGTAGCACACCAGTAACTAGTGTTGCTTCTAAAGTGGAAGAGGTTAAGCGCTCTAGAGCACTACTTCTTGATGAACTGTCCCGAATTGGTAGTTACAAACAGGACAGTTCTAAGTCTCTTAACTCATTACTTTTAAAGCGAGACAAGCAAAAACAGGCCGTAGCTAATATAGATAATGAAATAAGACAATTAAGAAAATTATTCAGAGTTAAAAATAATCTAGATATAAGGGACTCATTAAATAATATTCGTGGAAGAATAGAGAATACCTTAGAATTCTTTATTGAAGGGCAAAATTTAGAAAAAGCTAACCACGATCTTTCAGCTATGAAAGAGGAGTTGGAAACCTGTATCAGACTGATTCGAGGCTATGGTCTTGAACATAAATTTTCCGAGGCCAACGCACTTATCAATGAGACAATGAATGAGCTTAAAAAAGACTTAGATTTTGAAGATGATTTACGAAATGGTGAAATGAAATTCAAAACAGAAGACTTCACATTTGCTTACTACTTTAAAAAGCAAGAAATACTACTATCAGAAATGGGCAGTGGTGCGAACTGGTTAGCTTGTCATCTAGCGGTTTTCTTGTCAATTTTAAAATTAACCTCAAGCTCAAACTCTGTAATACCAGCAATATTATTTCTAGACCAACCTAGTCAGGTATATTTTCCAAAAGTAACAAGAAGATTTTCTTCTAATAATAAACAAGAGTTATTGGATGAAGAAGAAGTTGATGAGAATATCAAACAAGTAATAAATATATTCAAGGTTTTTGAGCGGTTCTTAAATGAACTTGAAAGAGATCCAAAAATTGGATTTAAGCCACAGATTATAGTTTTAGAACATGCAGATGAACCTGAGTTTGATCAGTATGTTAGATATAGATGGTCTTCAAATGGTCAAAAGTTGATATAATTTTACTAAGGTCAAATAGTAACGCTTGACCTTAATATTAACTGCTAATGCTCTCTATGACATAAAGGCTAATAATACTCGGGTCAGGTCTTTCTTTTTGCCCCAGCAAAATTTATCTGAAAGTCCTACCATTTATGAGTTACGATACAATCAGGCAGATCTCGCGACAAACATAGGTTTTGCCAGTGCATTAGCACTGGCTTTTACACTAAAAAAACTGACTCCAATATAGATCCGTGAAACATACTTAATGTCATCCTAAGCGACTTGGTAGGTGTTACCCTTTATTTCCAACTTACCCAACTGAACTTGCTTAAACAGTATTTTTTCTGTTCTATCCTTCATCGCTTTACTTGTGCTAGAGAAACCGAGTGCCTCAGTAATCGACTTAATAAGGTCATCGCTAGATATAGAGAAAGTATCCTTAACAGTCTCTATTGCGGCTTTTGCGATTTCACCATCATAGATAAAATCATACTTGCGCTCATTTGCAGGTAGTTCAAATCGATTACGAATCGTAATTTCATCTTGGCTCTTAGCAATAATGAATTCACCGTCCAGTTCAACTTTACCACGCCGATTGAGTAAACCGATGCCGTCTAAAATCGCTCGATTTATCCGAGCACCACTTCGTGAGCTACCCACCGCAGACAAAAGACGAATAGTTAGATGTTTGATGTGGATTGGTGATTCTAGTTCTACAACTTTAAGAATATCCTCTGCAAGGGTTGTCGTGCTTATTTCTGATATCGTATCACCATACCCAAGATACAATTGCTCTGTAGTAGGAAAAACTTGGTAAACAACCGCAGATGCCTGATGTTCAACTTCTACCCTTTCAATAGCCGCTTTTGGTTTTGATTTTACCGTCACTTCAATAATAGGCTCTGAATCATAGGCTTTATAATAAGCAATAGCAGCTTGGATAGCATCATTTAACCTTTCCATTTCTTTATGACGGTTACGGAACCAGTCCGTACTCCAAATGCGGTGAAAGCGCCAACCAAGTCCTTCAAGAACACTCTGACGAATACGATCTCTATCCCGAGCGCTCTTTGAACTATGGTATGTCGCGCCATCACACTCTACCGCAAGCATATAGCGACCAGGTTTATTTGGATCTCTCACCGCAATATCAATATAGAAACCTGCACAACCAACTTGTGGTTGAACTTGATAACCTAAAGAGCGAATTAAAGAAATCACATCCTCTTCAAAAGGTGAATCAGGTGCTTTGCCCGTTTCTTCTCTCTTAACGAGATCACCAGTTTCTGCATAATGTAAGAAGTTCTTCAGCGCTCGAACACCGAACGGCGATGCATTAGTCGTTGGCATCTCATCACTTTTAAAGTTACTGAATACCTCCATGCACATACGAGCACGTGAGATAAGAACGTTTAGCCGCCGTTCACCGCCTTCACTGTTTAGTGGACCGAAACTCAGTGGCAAGCGACCTTCGTTCGTCTTACCGTAGCCGATACTGATAAAAATGGTGTCACGTTCGTCGCCCTGCACGTTTTCAAGGTTCTTAACAAAGAAATCTTCCCCTTCATCATGCTCTCCAAAGAAGTCCTCTAGATCTGGGTTTGCTTTTCTTAGTCGTTCAACTTCCAAAAGGATTGCATCCCGCTGAGCTGTACTGAATGCAACAACACCTAGTGTTTGATTTGGCGTTGTCTTAGCATGTTTAATTACCGCTTCTGCAACCTCTGTCGCCTCCCCTACGTTACTTCGTGAGCCACCACGATCGTATGTAGTATTCGGTACATAGTTAAAACTCAAACCTCTAGCATGGGGGTTAATGCCAGATGAAGGAAAAATCATCAGCTTATTGTCATAAAACTCTTGGTTAGACACTGCTATTAATGACTCATGACGGCTACGGTAATGCCACTTAAGCATCTTTTCTGGTGCGCCTGACGCTAAGAACATACCAAGAATACTTTCCATATCGGCAGTAAGGCTTTCTTCTGCTTCTTCATCATCTAAGACAAACTGTTTCCCGAAGAAACTTGTTGGCGGCATCTGCTTGGTATCACCAACCACGATAACCTGCTTACCACGCATAATAGCCCCAAGAGCATCAGCAACTTTAACCTGTGAGGCCTCATCAAAGATTACCAAATCGAAATCAATCACACCTGGCTCTAAATAAGTCGCTATCGACATTGGACTCATCATAAATACAGGCTTAATTTGCTGGATCACACGGCCTGATTTATTAAGCAGCCGTCTAATTGGCATGTGACGGCGCTTCTTATTAAACTCACGCCTTAATGTTTCAACTTCACCTCTTGCTGATGGGTTCGGCAAATTATCGTAGAGCTGCTTAACCAATGACTCTTGAGCAAAGTGGAACAGCCGCTCATCTATGTGCCTGAACTGTTCAATCTTTTTTTCATGTTCAACTCGATCGAAATAACGGATTTCATCTCTCGAATCATACTGATGTTCAACAAGTGAACGATAAAACGTATATCTGAAGCAGTCACGGAAAAGTGTTGGAGCATTAGTCCAAGTAAATGCTTGCTGTTTCCATTTTGAGAGTCCTATTCGGTCTAACTCAGCACCTAAGCGGTTAAAGCGAGTTAGAGGGTAGAATTTTTGAATATCACTACCCAACGACTCAACATCATGAATAGATAAAGAGTCACAACGGTCACTAAAATCCGTAAGATCTAGCTGAAGGAATGAAGCTAATTCGTTCAGCACACCTTCACGCTTATTGATTAAATCCTTTACATGGTTAAGCTCAGTTGTAGTAAATCTCAATTCCTTTGAAGGGTCTAAGTACTGTGCAACACTCGCATCAAGTAAACCAGACTTAATTCCTAAATGGCACTGGTGAACCCATTGAAGCGGTTTTAAAAGCGCTATCCAATCAGTACTATCATTTTTATAATGACTACCGATCGTCTCGATTACTAGTTGCGCAGAATCGATAAAGCACTTTTGAGTGGAGCGATAGGACAGTACGGCATCAATTTTTTCAATCCATTCATTTGCACCACCAGTCAGTTCATACTTACACATACCAGCATAGGTACTTTTCGCTCTTCGATAGTCACCTGACAAGAACCGCCACCACTTCTGACCAGTTGTCAGTAACGATCCACGAATAGGCGACCAATCGTAATCTAAAGCATTATCGACAAAGAACTCTGATAACTCGGCCTTTTTCTCTTGTAGAGTTGCACCTTGAAGAGCAAACTCGAGTATCGCATCACCTTTAGACTCCCACGCGGAGGAATTCGCATCAACGCTTTCAAGTTCAGGTCTATCTGCAATGAGAGAAAGCCCCTCTAAAACCGAGATACAGTCTTTGTAATTGGAAATAGGTGAAACATAACCAGCACAAGTATGAAGACATATAACCTGTTTAATAATTTCTTGCTGTGTTTCATCTAATTCAGAGACGAGCTTTTGAGCCACTTTATCATCAGACGGCGAATAATCTTTAAGAGTGGTTGATGAAAACAGATTAAGGCTTGGCACATCGTGCTCAATTAAATAGTCAACTGTCTCAGTTATCTTCGCTAAGGCTGATAAGTAATAACTCTTATCCCACACATTTAAATCAAAGTCGGTGCTTGGTAACTCGTCCATGTCGATTGAAGCTTCAGTAACAATTCGCTCAAGCTGTGAGCTATAACCCAGAGCATCATGATAGCTCACTTCCGTATTGGCAATGCTTTGATTAACTGAAAGGCAGTAATTATCCAACTTATTGCGAAGAGATACCAAGCGGTCGATGTCATCACTTCTCTCTGGAGTGACAGGAGCGTGCTGCATCAGTGTACTTTCTAAGGAAGCAAGTACCGATTTCTTATTCGCTTTGTGGGAGTGTAATTCTAATACCGAATCACCAATATGGCAGTTATCTAGTCGGCGTTTAACAACATCAAGTGCTGCCATTTTTTCAGCAACAAACAGCACCTTTTTATTATCAGCTAAAGCCTGAGAGATGATGTTTGTTATAGTCTGTGATTTACCTGTACCAGGAGGACCTTGAATAACAAGGTTAGCTCCTGACTTTGCAGCCAATACGGCTTCTGTTTGGCTAGAGTCCGAATCTAAAACCAGTTGAACTTCTTCTACACGGTTAACGTCCATTGGTGTTGAATCAAGCAAAACTTCATCACGTTCAAAACCTTCCGTAAACAACTTTTTAATTAAGCTATTTTCCGATGGTTTATTGCCTACAGGCCACACTTCATCTGACAAGTCCTGATACATCTGAAACTTACCAAAAGAGAAGAAACTTAATACGATTTTATTGCTTTCTACAGACCAACGTTTTTCACCTGCAATGGCACTCGAAACTAAATTTAAGTAGCCTTGAAAATCATAACCCTCTTCTCCTTCTTCAAAATCAGGTAAAACAATACCGAACTCCATTTTAAGTTTGGCGGCAAGGGTGAGGTTTGTACCTAGTTCTGATTCGGTGTAGCGAATTTTGAATGCGTCACCTGCATCAGCTCGGAAAATCTCGACTGGGATAAGAACTAAGGGTGCATGTCTTGGCTTATCAGAATGATCATCTTCAAACCACTTAACGAAACCAAGGGCAAGATAAAGCAGATCAACACCCTGTTCTTGAACAAAGGTCGTAGCTTCCGCGCTCAGCTTCAAGAGGCGATTATCAAGCGATTTTCTAAATAGCCGAGTTTGCAGAGCGTTATCAGTGTGCCTTTTATCACCATTTTGTTCTTCAAGATGAGCTGTCAAATCAGTTAAAGGTATCGAATTGCTATCCTCATTATCTAGAGAATCGGGAGCTGGAAGAAATGACATTGTCTTTGAGTATTCAACCAAATGCTTAAAAACTTGTTCAGACTTTTCGTCAACAATGTCAAGAACTTTGGCTCCCTGACCGACATTGAGTAATGTGTTTCCTCTAAGCCCCATATCAAGGAGTTCTTGACGGCTTTTATCAAACATATCTTTAAGATTCGAGTTCATGTTGCTGTTAAACCTTATATTCAATTAACCGCATTATATAGACACTGACTAATAAATTATTCGAAAATCAAGGAACTTCGATATTCAAAGGATAGTCAGGGCGGAATCGCTATTTGCTAACTGATATGATCTAATACCCTCAAACCTTTAGCTATAAAGTAATACGAAAAGCTACTAGGATTATGATACGAATCGCATTAATTTCATTAATCAGAAATCTCACTTCCCATGAAACTCTCTATGTATAGCTGTCAACATAAACCTTGAGACCTGTGGCATCGGGGGCGAGTTGTTGAATCGGTTCTTTGGTTTTCGTTTTAAAACTCACATCAACATCTTTGGCTCGGAGGCTGATACGACTGCAATGTGGGCAACTCAGTTGAACTTGAGCAAAACGAAACACTGAATCAATAAACCCTTGTGAAGTACCAATTAGCATTGAAAAGGAAACTCTTTACCCTTAGAACAGTTTTGATGGCTAATTCACTGAAACTCGTTCTTTTGGTGCGCCAGTGTAATGTTCATAGTTCGTAGCATGATCCTGATGTCATCTAACAGCTAGAGACTTCAATGACCTCGGCCATAGGATATGAAACGTCGATTGATGCGCTGCAAACGCAGTGCTGATTGCGAGCGGCTAACGCCGCAGGGGCGAATGACTCGGTTTTGTGGTGCATACTTAATTGATCAACCACATCAATAATGGACTCTAAGTTAAACGACTTTTGACGCTTTTTATCCAGAAGCGTGCTTTGGAAGTATCTGCGTAATGCTGATCCGCCCCATTCCTTGCCAGTAACCTTCTAGCTCACAAATAACAGTGAGGTGGTTTGGCTCTTACAGCACCCATCTCCCCTATCAAGAAACTTCGTTTCATCAGAGATGATGGACGTTAGAACAGCATTTACCACATTTATAGCAAGGAAATGAGTAGTTCATCAGAATTTAAATATCAGAAGCTTGTATTAAAAATTAAGGCTCTGTAGAAGTTGTGCTTCAATTTCTTTACCCATGCGGATCTCAAAAGAGGTATAAATGGTAGTAAGGCGCTCTTCGTTTCCGCATATTTCAATACGAACAAAACCTTTAGATGCAAGGTCATCAATAGAAATCGAAAGCTCTTCGACACTACGATCTGATATCTTTGCTAACTTCACTAAACTATTTTTCCTCTCATGAGATATCATATTTAGGAGCTTAATATTATCGTTAGTTAAAACCAGAGACAGCTCTGTTAAAGATGCAAACCAGATATTAGGCATATCTTCGACATGGTTTATTTTACCAGATGCAACATCCAATATATACTTGCGAACGAGTTCTTCCGAGGCTATTCCGATTCTAGCTTTCATAGTTTATCCATGTTAACAACAATATAATAATTTCCTTTAACTTAAAGTAAAAAGAGTGATAATTCTGAGAAATTACAGAATATTTCTCAAACCTAAATATAAAATTTCTTTAAACCACTCTCTCATTATTCGCTACTTTGATGACTAGCAATAAGCTTCAGGACATCAGCAGTAATATTAATTGCATTAGTGCCTGATGGTATATCCATCTTATCTTGATATTGCACCCAAACTTCGCCGTTTTTTGACACACGGATCATTGCAAATGTTTCGTTAAGAAAGGACTTATTGACGCCAAGTTTTTCATGAATATCATCTATCATAGTCATCCCTATTACATGTCGGTAGAAAATATGATTGAATACTAATCCATGATGTTCAGGAAAACAATACTATTCATCTATTAGATTACAAAGTGTACACTTGCATATAATATGAAAAGCCAGATCGTTGATCTGGCAGATATCAATGAGGTTTATTAAAGACTGGAACACAAAGACTCTAATACCTTTCTTTCAGTGCTTAATTTTTTAACTCTATTACCAGCTTCAAAACTGTCTATTTTACTCATGTGTTTAACAAAACGGTCAGCATTTGCTTTACTTGAAATTTTGAAGTTAGATAAATGATTGTAAGTCTTAATTTTATCAGTTAATTTTTTATCATAGAAAAGCATATTCTGAAAAATAATATCAGGCATAACGTATGCGTCTAATACTTGTTTAATTCTGTACATTGACTGATACAGATCTTGTGCTTCTACAGCAGTCAAAAGACCATCTAAAGCAAGCTTTTCAGCCATATCTGCGACGTCATGAACTGGCTTTGATATCTTTGCAGCCTCTTTCTTAATTCCAGCTCTGTCAATAGAGAAGTACCCGCGACATTCATTCACTTTTGCTTTTTGATATATTCCGTAATAGTATTTATGCTTAGCTAAAAATTTCTCATATGCACCCCGCGTAATCTCGAACTCCCCCGACTTGACACATTCAGAAGCATTGTTACTTACAAATTCTTCAAATGTATACTTGGGGTACTCATCAATACGTTTTTGAGCAACATTAATCACCATGGTCATTGGAGATCTATTTCTATAATCTTCATTATTTATCTTTATATTTAATCGAAGATAAAGAGTCATACCTTTTCTATGTCGATACGGCGTATAATACATACCATCATTATTTTTGTTATCTCTTTGTTTATCTACTGCTACATTGATTGCATCTGCGTTATTAGCCATGATTAAAACCTTATCATTTATTTTTATCTTTTAATATAAGATACCAGTCAAATTAATATAAGTAAAGAAACTGAAATTTGTCAAAAAGATAATTTTAAAAGATTGATTTTCAATCTCTATCTAATACAAACTAACTAATATTCCATTATTA
>Ga0075011_10001100_pt1 | contig 14493 bp, 12 predicted proteins | sample TARM_MetaG_T_14_FD_72354 | JGI IMG/M metagenome (GOLD analysis project Ga0075011, IMG submission 72354) | Freshwater microbial communities from Pennsylvania, USA, analyzing microbe dynamics in response to fracking - TARM_MetaG_T_14 | ecosystem: Environmental > Aquatic > Freshwater > River...
ATATTGCGTAACATACATAAACCTCTTTAGCGTTCCAGAATAGACTGAAGAACACTGCGGTTTATACCGGAATCATCTTTATAGGTCAGTGAACCAGGTATGTAGTTAGACAGATGTTCACCGGAAAGGTCTACCGTTTTGATACCGAATATGTCATGGATCTGATCATCAGACCAGTTCTCACAACCTATGAACTTCCCTGTGGAAGAATTGTACACCTTGTCCATGGTGAGAGGAACATCGCACAATACAAAATTTTCTTGAGCAGGTGCATACCACTTAGATGCTTCTTTGTATCCGGGCATGTTAACGTAGTCGAATGTGACCAACTGTCGAACCATACGGTTCTGTACACCAGGAGTAGTGGATGCCATAGGCTGCATCAGACAGCGTAAAGAGAACGTAGTATTCTCATTCGGGTTAAGAATGTGTTCAAGTAAATATTTTCCCTGAGGACCACAAGGTTTAATCTCAGCATAGATGATTGTACCCTTATCAGTAGATTCACCAGTGTAAACCCTACGAATGTGGTGAGATACCTTAGGTTCGAAAATATTCTGAATACGTGCCAGATCTGCATCTATCGGAGGATGTCCATATTCACCACGTAAATTACCTTCACGAAGCATCATGTTGAAATATGAATTAGGATTCTTGATCTGATCGACCAGACTCTGAACTTCGTAAAATGCACGGTTTCTAGAAGTTGCACCTATGACTGCAACAGGGATAGTAAAATATCCATGTTCGTCAGCCTTAAGAGTCTTCAGCTTATGACCATCAAGTTGATCAAGTACTGCTACAGAAAAATGAATATTATTCGGTGTAAACTTAGACATGAAAATTCTCCTATCTACGTAACATATCTTCAACAGAACTCTTTTCTGTCGACGGGTTAACTATGGCCGAATCTATACCCTGTGACATATACGCACCCACTAATTTAGCAGTGGTACTATCTGTACCGTATGTCGTATCACGGAGTTTCAAAAACACTGGGGGTTTCTTCATATTAGTTAAACGATAAGGTACGCTAGGATTATCCGCATCACGATAACATGTTGCGTACATAACGTCAAATGCACATCTGGCTACACGTAAGTTTAGTCCACAAACAATCTGAGCTAACTCAAAGAGTTTGGGTGAATCTTCGTAATTAATTTTTGGCATTCTTCCGTTTGCTAAGAATTCCACGAACATGGTGTATACTAGACTCTGTCTTTGAAGAAGGGTTCTAGTGATCATGAAAGTATCACCCTTTTCAAATTCTAAAACCTTGTAGGTGATTTCATCGATTACCATAGTAGAAATTTTACTTGGGGCCATCTTAATAACTGCAGGAAGAACGAGATGACCTTCTTCCGTATTGTTTATGACAAATTTGAATATACCAAGAGTACTAACTACATCTTCTATAGTAAGTAATTTGTGTACTTGATATCGTTCAGGAATATAAACCTTCAATTTATTACCAGTGAAGATATATGAATCGTTCACTTCTTTTAGATACGGGCTTAATCTAGCCATAAATAAAATCCTCTTTCAAATCACAGGTTACATTACCTGAAATGTGTCGTAGTTGCATAAAATAAAACCTAGATACCGGTAAATACCGGTATCTAGATATCTCTCTAAAGTTCTAAGATGCGTATGTACTTAGGTTGACGATTAGAGAAGTCTTGGATATTCTCAATGTGATCACATCTAAATTCCTCTGCAACTATCTGAGCTTGGTCTTGGGAAACGAGATCTATTCCCTTAACGTCCATGATCCTACTCAGATAATTCCAGTTGGTTGTGTCGTAAGGTATGTATGTATAATCCAAGAATGACTGAGTCTGTAAATCAAATGGAATGTAATGCTGATACAAAGTTCTATCGGTGTTATGGATATATCTCTGAGAAGGTATCTCATCTATCCATAACGAATTAGATTTAACCAATATCAAAAATGCACCACTGTGAGTGCTATCCCACATGACCGATGATACGTATTCCAATGAAGTACATGCTGCCTTTGACAGATAGGTATGTTCGATAAACTCATCACTACATACCGCTTGTTTGATAAGTGACAACTGTAATCTCAGTTTACTCAGTGGAAGAATGATTGATCGTTTAGATTTAATCACAGTTTGGTTAGGAAAAAATATTGAATGTGCCAATACTGTAAATACAGAATATTCAGAAAGATCAAATCCTTCGGGAAGTAAAATCTCTAAATCAGTTGTAGCATCGGGAACATTCTTTTTATTTCTGAATATGTGCTGACAATCACTTAAAGGAACAATGGTTATTCCGCCGACCCCAGAGAAGTCTAATAGCTGAACTGTAGGATGTCTATTCACCCGAGCAGAGTTCATGAAGGTTTTACCGTGCGGAACAAAATATTCGAGAGTACCGTCAGTTTCGAATATGACAGGTCTAGAGATCAAACCATTGATAGAAACAATAGATTGATTCAAATCAATCGGTGTTGCATCCCCAATTTTAGTAATTGCTAAATCTGGAAGAATGTCAATGAAGGTTCTAACGTTTCTTCTATCCGGAGTATTGATATCGGTATATTCCAGTAAAAAATCCGGATGGTTGAGCGGGTTAGTTGTAACTACAGCTTTTTGAGGATGTGTCAGATTAGGAATTGGAATGGAATATGCCTGCACCATAGCTGGAGTCAGAATAGGTATAATGTCATCCCATGTGATTATGTTGACTACCGGAGTTTCTAAAAATAATTTACTTAGATTAACATGATAAGAGATATCTTCATTATCAATCTTAAGTATATATACAGTATTTAATTCTGCAGATTCTTTATAGACTTGGGGAGCTATAGTCATGTCGCATTCTGTCAAAGTAGTGCGATGTTTTTTGTATAACTTACTGACTATCACGATACGTTCTCCATTGTAATTTCCGTTGTACTGGCTATACTATCCTTGCGTACATGCACCCGTGGTTATTTACTAAGGGACCCATGAACGGATCCCTTAGTTGTATGTTTATTCTGGTAAAGGTCGATCGTATACTGGATGTACTACAAGATTCCATATGTGATACACATGGTCATGGTCTCTTCGACGAGTCCATGGTAAATATGAAAATTGAGTGGTACCTGCTTGAGCAATAGTTATTTCTCCAATGTATTCACCGAAACGTTGAACCGTACGAACCCTACTGGCTTTAGTGTATGTATTCCAGTGTTGACCTATTGCTCCAGAGTTCCAGTTAACCCCATCTGTAGATGTAATAAATCGTCGTACCATGGTATCGGGATCATAAATTGCCAGATCACCTTGACCCCCACCTCTACGTGCGTCGGTTACACGGTAATCGAGATAGAGTTTATATATTCCGGGTACTTCGGGTATCTCTGCGTAAGGTATATAGGATCTAGATGAAAAACATGAAGCATAGTTCCCACAACAAAATGAACAATCATGGAATCTGTCTCGAAATATACCACACGGATTAGTATTACATAGCTCAGAAACTGCAGGTTTAGCAGTCAGATGATTACAGAATATATCAGATTTTATAATTTCGTCAGAACGTAGACATTGGACATTTCTGGTTCTGGTTCCTCCCCCACATGAAACTGAACATTCTGACCAATCTGATGTGGCCCATACATAATTCCATACGGGTTTCCACATGTTGTTTATATTCTGATAAATATTTTTGACTTCATTCCAAATTCCATCTTGATTATGATAAAGATTGCACTTACGATAGGTACCATCTACTTTATGAAACAAACCCATGATTCACCTCTACAAGAAATAGTACCGTGAATGGGTAACTCCATTCACGGTACCTTCTAACTGTTCTTACAGGTTGTACCCTGTGGGACTATTGAACACATCGACAGGTACACCATAAATGATTAAGAATGTATCACTTACTTCCTGTAAAAATTCTACAATGACATTTGATCCTACAAAGTTCTGAGGATCATTAAGAGTTATACTCCATGCCTGAGAGAATTCATCCACCGGAATAGGTGCAGCAAGTATAGTGTTCAGAGTATCCTTATCTCGAATGGTGAAGTGAGTCGGAGTAATGGGACCCATTTCAGTTTTCGGATCATAAGGTGCTCGTGCCATCGTATAGAAATTCTCAACAAAAGATTCCTTAGTGGGGAATCTGGAAGTAGGAATGAAGAATTTTTGTAAATCTGCGTCGTAGTGAAGAACTGGTCTACGACGATTCATATACTCTACACCATAAGCGTAGTTATCGTCTACCGTATCTTTGAAAATATATCTTTCAAACTCGTTGTAGTGTTTGAAGTTTGCAAACGTACTCTGACGGTATTCTACAGTTGCAGAAGTTCCGAATACAGGAGTCAAATCTACGGAGAATAAGATTTCCTGCTGGGTATTGAAGAGTCCAGTATTGTAAGAATTCAGAGGTGTGACATATGGAGTTACATCATACACCTTGTCACGACGATCTGAATATGCAATATACTTAAGATCGTACTTATTCGAACCAGGATTCCACATGGGGATAATGGATACCTTGATACCATCAAGAGATTCATTCGCCAACACAGTCACAAATCGTTCTATGGAAATGAACCTAGAGAAACCATCGGTTTCCTGTATAGGTGAAATCTGACTTCTTCCTAAGAACTTCTTGATCAGAATTTTTTGTTTCTGACCGGGAAAAGAAGGAATGAAATCATTCAACCCATATACAAAACAACTACGATTGTCGATTGGTATTCTAACTTCCGATCCGTCACTAAGTTGAACAATCGGGGATATCACAAGTTCACTAACTTCCTGACGCTGATGAAGATAGAAATCTACCCCATCCATCTGGTTAGCGGTTGCAGTCATACCCGTGATAACTGTATTCGTAGATAACAGATCATTGAGTATAGTTGCCTGTTTAACAAACAAAACAACCGAAGCCATCAGTATTCCTTCAGAACTGAAGACTTCTAAAAGGATCTGATCACCGTCCGTGATATTGTGGAACGTGTGACAGTTCGTACAATACTTAATAGGACTTCCTGGAGCAATGACTGCCAAAGGAATACGTTCTCCTGTAGGCACACCATCACTATTGATGTACGCGGAGATATATTCTTTATTACCATCTTCAGTCAGTCGAGAAAGACGATATTCTGCGAGTGATGCTCCAAATAACCTCAGTTTACCATCTACTAAAAGCTTAGTGGGATCTTCACGATGATCGTAGTACAGAGTGAACAGATCATTTCCGTACGAAAGAATCTTAGCTTCATCTGACTCTGCAACTGGTAACAACCGTGCTGGAGCAACTGTAGTTTTCAGTGTCTGAGAGTTAACACTCTTGACATAGTAGATGATACCTTCATTATCACGATCAAAAACCGCTGCACCTTCTGCAGGAATAAGTTTAGGCATATCGATGTATGCCGGACCATCCACATCAGGATCATAGATTTGATCCAGATAGCATGAATTAGGTCTACGATCTTTGAACAAGATCAGTAAGGATTGAAGATCAGTTGTCATAACTTACTACTCCAGAAGTGTATGTATCTTTAGGCATCACTAACTTGATAAATGCCTGTAGAAGTTTGTACAGTTCAGGCCCTTCTACTACCATATCAGTGTAGTGTGGGTAGACGTCCACAAACATCAAATCTAAGGATTCCTGCATCACCAAATCTCGAGCAAACACGTGTTGATAATTAACAAATTGAGACTTCATTCTTTCTAAGTCAGCATCAACACTTATACCGGCTAACGTTTTATTAACGATGTCTCGGACAATCATGACTGTGTAATTTGAGAAGCACTTGTGTGAATTAGGAATCACAATAGTGTCAGGATATATCGGTTGTTTTCCGTAGAAATATTCATTCAGAATACTTAACCGTTCTGTATCTGTGTTAGGGTGATACTTTGAAAGAAAATCCTGCAAGAGTTTAGGAACAGTAGTCATAACCTCAAATGGTACACCCTGTTCATATTTTCCTATAGGAAGTTGGATGATGTTTCCATGATCTTGTACATCACGTTCCAAACTACCTGCAACATGTACAGTCGTAAGATTGTCAAACAATAATGCTAGACTATCTTGTACTGCAGCTTGGTCGTCAATGACGTATCCTGTAACCTTATTTTCCACTACAGAACTAGTTACAAACCACTCGATATAGTTATCACTAGATTTCATGTATTCGTAATTCTGCATAGAAATTTGATAACAACAGAACTTATCGTTTCTATCTCTGGTCTCATAAATCTCATAGTCAATTCCCTGTATAAGGTAATGACCATTGAAAAAGACCTTCACAGTTCTAGGATCCCAAAGAGGAGCAGTATATCCTTGATCTATCACACCATCTTCAAGTGTAATGTAAATAGGATTACCCTGAAGAAGATCTGCATCAAGATAACGTTCACCCCGGAATACACATTCTCTATTTTGAATGATGAACTTTCGTCCGTAACATGTTGGTCCAAATAAGATAGAAGTCGACTTCTCCGTCTTGGTGAAGATCACATTTCCAGGGAAATCTGTGAACTGAACATATGCTCGAGTTCTTTTTTCATCAAGAGCATCCGCAGGATGAATAGATATATCAAATTCTTCGAGAATGACAAGTTCAGTAAAAGGAACTGTGATGTTCACTTCTCCCGCATGTGGCTCTATAGCAAATGTTTCAGTGTTTCCACCTAAGAACATTTCCACAGTCATTGTAGTGTTACTGGGGATATTGATGTGATCAGCGATTCCTACATCTATGGTCAATTCATCGACATGAGAACAAGTTACGTGATTGGATGGAACTTTAACTCCATCTAAATAGACTAATGGAAAAATAGTTTTGTCGTAATATACATAAGGCTTACCTACCCGCAAGTGGTTGGTATGTCCTTCATACATGTATGAAGAAACTATTTTCTGACAAAGTAATGCCAGAACATGGTAGTAGCCAAGACCTTCGACATAATCCCACATTGTTTCAGGAGTAACAACATTGGGAACATCAAACATCATTTCTACGTACTTACTCTTTTCAAGTTCAGAAGCTTTCCAAAAAGATAACTTAGAACTGATTCTACCCATCAGATGATCTACGATAGTCTTATCGTCTAATGTATACAGAAGATCAACGTAGTTCTTATCTCTGATAAGATGGTTATCTTTATCGTGCTGACGATACATGATTCTGACTTCTATAGACTGTGTCTCCAGATAGTCACGATAAGCATCGAGAATATATGTCGGTATGGAAATATCGTTGTGGGTGATCTGGTCTACACTTTCATCTGCACACCTATGAAGATATAAACCTTTACCAGGATTTCCATTAATATCTAGCCCACGAACATGAATATCGCAGGTATTATGAGTCAGTAGTTTATTATCAGGATTCAGGTGTTTAGGAATATGAATGATCTGTTTATAAAGTTCATCTCTATCGCTGTAATAAACATGAGCTTGGGTAGGATCTGAAAGATCTACAGTAAAGTTTAAAATGGTATTAGAATCGTGGATAACATCAACGTATGTTCCTAACTCTAAACTTCCGGCATTGGTATAAGGAATCTCATACCCGTTGGAATATACCATCACTTTACTAAGGGGTTCGGGATGACTCTTGATGTAATTGTCAACCTTAGTTCTTTCAACAAAACTATGATCAGTGTAAGGGATATAAAAACTCTTACAAGTAACATCTCTTAAACTATCACTATCCAGATACATAGTTAACCGAATATCATTTTTCTGAGCAAAAGGAATAAACCGTTCTATAGCGGTTTTACGAATAGCCATAATGACGTATGAACCTATTCGTTTAAAGTAGATGTGTGATTTAGGACACATTTTACCCGTAAGGTGGTACACATGAAGTAGAATATTGTATTTGTTACAAAGATCTTCTGCATGTATCCAGTCAGACGGGAGTTGACGTGCAGTATACACATACATCAATTGAACTGGGATGGAATACAGATAGAACGGTGAGGTAGTATCCGGAAGTTGGTACTGTTGTCCATAAAAGGTAACTGTCCCATTTTTAGATCTTTCGGAAATACTTGTTGGAGCAATGTTAGCACGAAGTTCATTTAGTACTTCATTCCAAATTTCTCTGAAACAAAATCTATTTAAAGCAGAGATCAAAATTTGCTCTGTGGGGATAGTTCCCATGATTTACTCCTAGTGATACTTGGGTTCTAGTCGCATAAAATGCAACATAGAGCTGTGGTGTCACAGCTCTATGTTATTGATAATTATTTGTAGAGCTGCTGATAAATCAGGATGTTTCTCAAAAATTCTTCTGCTGGACGCTGATGTAGTCTGTACAGTTTCAAATGATTGGCCATACTGGTGAATTGAATATTCGAAATATTCCGAATAAGAGACATTGCCCAGTATGGCGGATATTCCAGAGCAATCCTCCCATACATCGCATCACGAGAACAGAGTGTGGAAGTTACTGTAAACATAGTTCTAATGTCAACGTTCTTCAATCGTCCGGAAGGCATTAACTTAAACTGTTCACAGATCTTAGAAAGATCCCAGCCACTCGCTGTGATGTCACTATGCTCAGCAGCAAATCGTTCTAATTCTACACGAGTTCCGCCCATACGGAATATGTCATTGATGAATGTACATCTGTAGAACAAATCAGGAGTTCCCTTCTCATGTTCTGCAGATAACATTTGTGCCATGTACAACGCAAAAAGTTTAGCGATGTGTGACTGTTCCATGACATCCAATCTAAATTGGGATTGGAATACTGAGGACATTACGACACTGTAGGTTTCCATCAAGTATACTGCAAGTGAAGGATTAAGCCAAATCATATCCCGTTCAGCATAAGAACGACAGAGTAGTCCTCTAACGTACATGCTATGTATGTCAGTAATACTAGTGGTGTTGAGTGCCATATTTGTTTCTTTAACATATGGGGTAATATTAACTAAAACCTTATCTTTCAGCTGGATAAAACTAGAAAGATCCTCACCTTGTGGGGTATATTTCAAGTCCAGTGTGACAGCAGGCCAAGTTAATATATCTGGAACACCAGCTCCAGCAGATTTACCGATGTATAATGTTGCGAAAATGTCCATGACTGAAGATGACATCATCTTCACCATCATCTCGTTAATAACTGTAGAAGTAAGAGGTCTGGTTTTCCAGAGATTCATTACTTCCCCAGGAAGCTTAACAAGATGACGATGTGTACTTAGATAAGTTACACATTTACGAGCATGTGTTGCAAGTCCGGAGACTTCAGCATAGCTGGTTTCAAAAAGAGTCTTAGGCATGGTTAACTCCATGATTGAGATCTGAAGGTACATACCATAACTTAAGGAGTTTTTAAAATGAGTAACCTGTTCAGACGGTATACTCACCCGCATGTTCAGAATAGGGTGAAAGATGAATCAGTCGGTACAGAAGCTGTTACCGTAGAACTTCCTCAGCACCGTCCGCTTATGGCGGTCTTTGCTAGGAAAGGTAGCAGCAAGGTTGGTTGGTACAATGGTGATGAGTTCTTGGAAACGTTTGGTTCTGAAACTGTTGACCCTAAGGGTCCTTATTTCCGTAACGAACAGGTTTTCCTTCAGAATGCGATCTTCCCCAATCAGGGATGTTTTGTAACTCGACTCATACCTAAGGATGCTAAGACCTCTACCAGTGTACTCGAGTGCATTGTGCGACCTGAAGATATTCAGCAGTATCAGCGTGATGCTGTAGGAGCATTTGTACTGGATTCTTCTGGTAAGAAAATTCCTCTTCTTGATGGTGGTAACAACCCTGTTAAACTTCCTGGTTTTACCCTTCAGTATCGGTTGAGACCTCTTGCTGAGGATGAAGTAGCTGGGCGTATCCAGCCTAAGGAAGTAGAAGAAGCTGGTGTAACAACTTACGTTTATCCTATCTTTGACTACGTGTCAGCATCTGCAGGTAAGTACGGAGATAACACAGGTTTTCGTTTCTTCTATAATCCTGCCTCCCAGGATGAAGATGTGCATCTGAATAACCAGAGTCTGATTTATGGATTTGCACCGATGCATATTCCTACCGGTCAGAGTACTCCGGTTGCTATTTCCAGTATCTACGAAAACCGTCAGATCTACTTTACCCCTCGTCCTGAACAGTTCGATGATGATCTTCAGGCATATATCTCGTTCAATGATGTAGTTGCAGCGAACTACACCAAACAGATTTCTGTGGGTGGGTATACGAGCATTCTTCCTTACAATGTAAATATCTATCCGGATAGTTTTGAAGCTATCGGTGAGAAAATTGCAGAAGTAGAAACTTTCTCTACCTTCTCCAGTCCGTGGATGGTAAACATTGTTTCATTGGTTGATCTCAATGAACATGCGTACCGCTGTGCAGTACTTCATGCTGATTCCATCGGTCTTTCCGATATTCAGACCCACTATCTGTCGGGTGGGAATGATGGAACTATGACTAACGAGACTTATGAAGAACTCTTCCGGGAACTTCTCAGTATGTCTTTGATACCTGAACTTCAGGATCCTGGTCAGTATCCCATCAATACCATCTATGATACTGGATACTCGATTGAAACTAAGTTCGCCATGATCTCTTGTGCAGCTAAACATGAATATCTCAATCCGATTTATTCTTGTCAGGATGCATCTGAAGATCTGTATACTTTGGAACAGTCGGTGAGTGTTGGTGATGCTATTCTGACCCGTATTCGGATGACTCCAGAATCAGAAGTACACAATACTCCGGCATGTCGTGGTACAATCATGGGTCAGGCGGGATATCTTGATAGCCGTACGATTAAGTCGATTATCCCGTTGACTTATTGGATAGCTAAGAAGCGCTCCATCTTCCAAGGTCTCAAGGTTACCGGTGAACCTGCTGGGGAAAACAACAATGAAGTTGATGATATCATCAATATCAACTGGTTCCCTTATAGTGAAGATACCCGAGAGTTACTTACTGAAAAGTGCATCAACTATGCGCAGATTAAGAAGATGACTGTTCCCTTCTTTCCGTTTGTACAGAGTGCTTATTCGAAACCCAGTAGTGTGCTTTATTCTACCTTCTTCGTAGACGTGGTGTGTGCACACAAGTACTTCTCTCTGGAAGCATGGCAGGCACATGTTGGTCGTGATGTCCCGGTAGCAACTCTGTTTAAGTGGCTCAAAGAGTATGTCGAACAGAAGTCCTTTAAGGTATACTCTGGAAAGTATCCTGTTACGGCTACTGCGTATCAGACTGCTCAGGATATTCAGCAGGGCGGAACTGTTCGCATCATGACTGAAATCACCGGTAACGATAAGATGCGCATCGCTATCAACGACATCGTTGTTAAGCGTGACAATCTGAATTAAGGAGATCTTCCATGACTAAATGGAATCAGGCCATCTTAGAGGATGGTTCGGAATTCGGTGCTATGGGACCGATTGCGAACGTTCTTGAAGGTGGTAACTACGGTGCTGGTCCGCAAGCGACCAGATTAGACGCCAGTTCTGCACTGGTACTGAATAACGTTATCATTATTCTTCTCAGCGCACCTTCCATGTGGGATATGTATCCCCGTCGACAGCAGTTCCTTAAGAACATGTTCGAAAACTTGGCACTCAGTGTAAGCGGTATTCCGCTTAACTATCGTCTGAACTCTAATGAAACTCCCTATTCACACGATGGGCAGATGCAGGCTATGCCTACTAACTCTCAGCGTGATGCGGTACAGCCGAGTTTCACCTATCCTGAACTTACGGGTAACGTTATTTGGAACATCCATCGTCAGTGGATCTTCGATATTCAGCATCCTGACACTCAGGTATCTGCCATGAGTTCTACTCGCGGCGAAGATCAGATACCCAACTGGGTTATGTCTTCTATCACCGCATCGTTTGCAGTCATTCAGCCGGATCCCACGGGTATTCCCAGTAAGATCATCGATGGTGCTATCATCACCAACGTATTCCCCCAGGAAACTGGTGAATTAGGTTGGAAAAAGGAAATAAATGGTAGCCCTGAATCGCCTCAGCGTAACATTACGTACAAGGGTCTGATTCATCATAACGATACGACTCGTAGAACGTGTGTTGAAATCATGCAGTTACTCAATTTCCATAAACCGAATATGAGCAAGGCTGCAAACTACAATGAAGTTGATTCGACTATTCGTAACTACGGTATGTCGCAGCAGCTTGAAAACATGTTGAATCAGATGAGCGTCTAGTTCTAAAAAGAAAACTCCTTAAGGTATAACCTTCTACACTAGAGTACTCCCTTCGTGGGAGTACTCTAGTGTAGACTGTCTTAAGCTGGGTCAGGATTATTAATCCAGTATTTTGCCATGATAAGTGATGATTCAAGTGATCTAGTCGCACCAATAAATCCACTAGGATGTACAAAAATACCGTCTGAAATTCCAAGAATTTGATTAAGTTCAGCGTTCTGTTTGCCACAGATATGTTTAGGTGCAGGATAACGTCTTTCCCGTTTTTCACCATTAACCGTTTCACTGAATTTATTTTTGTCTGTACGCCATACGAAATATGGAGATTGAACCATCCATGAAGAATCATCTCCTGAACGAAATACGACCATCTTAATGTGTGCGGTCGCTTCTTTATTTTTCGTGAAGATGGGTGACCATGGTACGAATTGATTAAGAATAAGTATACCGTCATCCGGATGTACCTGGCGAACTTGGTCAAGTACATCATCTACAGCATTATAGAGTGCGAATCCCCGAATAATTTCACGGGATAAGTACTTACATGTAAGTACCATAGCTTCATGAAATGCCGCATCCTCCATCTCTGGAGTAATTTGATCATGTGTAGGCATCAGTGACTGAATATACTTACTAATCGTGGGTTGCCGATATACCCCGGTTTCCATGTAGAACATTGATCCTTCACCGTTGTCAAGTGCATCTACTGGACACACTACCCCACGATTGATCTGTTCCCAAATAAAGTCGATACCCTCATCAGATGGAGTATATCCACTCTGCCCATTTGTAGCGGTATGATTACGAATTACGGTAGTGATAGCATCACGACCATAGTGTCTCCATATCAATCCGAATCCAGATAACTTTGGACCGAATTCATACTTCTTCATCGGTGCAGGATGTCTTTCGTTAAAGTTCTCTTGATGGTGGTCAAAGTATCCGTCGTATGCGGAATATTTACTTCCAATATCCACCAAAATATCAGCTTGTGATAGTACTCCCTCATCCCTGGATCTGATGATTTTGATAGAGGGTTCAATCAATTTGAGTACCGAACATGCAAAGGTCTCATCAGTATGGATGGATCCATTGTGAGTACCTATGATTATGTTGGGTTTAATAGGTTTAGCTGTATCCATTGGGAGAACCACCTTTAACTTATGTTATTTGTTTGTCGTGCCAGTTTCATTATGCGGTTATCCGCTTTATCGTTACGATATGCTTCTTCAGCCAGTATAATGTTTTGAATCTGTTTGTTTACACCTTTTAACATTTTATTTCTATACAGTTTAAGTAACGTAAAATAACAACTATCTACAAGAGGAATGTAATTCAGTCTAGCCAACCGTGCGATGAATACCTCAGGATGAATCAAATATGCATTTCCATCAGCAAGTTCGATCCAACACAAAGAATGATGTTCGTGTTTGATATAGTACCAACCGGGACGATTCCATACCGGATTAATTCTTTCAATACACGGATCATTTTCCTGGGAAAATATCTCAGACTGCCGATCGTAAACTTTTTGGAACGGCGTAACCGAAAGTACATAAAGTTTGTAATACCGATTAATGATACCGTATTTGATATCTTCGGTATATTCCGTTAGAAGTTGATGAACTCTGGGAAACTGTCCTTTATATGTCTCTACACCCATAAACTTATACCTCCTGGAGAGTGAATATGTCGTAAATAGTTTTTCTTGAATTGGCCGGTAATTCATCAAAAGTTATTACAGATAACTGAAGTGGAGATATAATTTCAGATATATATCCTAGCTTACTTTTACGTAAGGGTAGTATAATCTCGGTATTATTTACATACAGATCAAAAGGACTGATGTAAAAATACCCAGGTTTATAATCCGCATAATCTACTGTAGATTTTTGAAGATAGACTTTTACATACGCTGAATCAAACGATCTAAATTCTGCGTAGTAATAATCGATGGTGTTGGCCAATCTACCTAATTGTACAAATGGTACACATAAAGCAGTAAGTATGATGTTATTCGGAGAGAACTCGATATACGGTCCTCGTTCACCGATGACAATACGAGAGTATCCCGTTGCAACATGGGTTCCCTTACTAGTAGTGAATACCGTGTCTGGGGACCCACACAATGGAATATTCAACCGTGATGCATAATCTGTAGCCATACAAACCTCCATACAAAATTATTCAAATATACCTCAATTTAGTAATATATCCATACAGTTGTTATGACTATCTAGAGAGTGGGATATCCCACTCTCTAGATAGTCATAACAACTGTATGGATATATTACTAAATT
>Ga0075011_10001101_pt1 | contig 14487 bp, 18 predicted proteins | sample TARM_MetaG_T_14_FD_72354 | JGI IMG/M metagenome (GOLD analysis project Ga0075011, IMG submission 72354) | Freshwater microbial communities from Pennsylvania, USA, analyzing microbe dynamics in response to fracking - TARM_MetaG_T_14 | ecosystem: Environmental > Aquatic > Freshwater > River...
TGGCGATCTCCCGATAATTGGTAAAGACCAATTATAATGCCGCTTACCACCAGAATTGTACAAAGCAAAATCGACAGCTTTTGCGCGTTTGTTGCTCGAATGAATAAGTTAGTTAGTGTTGTAAAGTGTTTCATAGTTACTCTCCTTTTAATTTATTAAATTATATCAGTGTAACCGATAATCGTATTATTGTCAAGCTTTATTTAAAATAAATGCTTTTTAACTTTGCACACCGCGCCCAAGACGGTGTATAAAGTTAAAATGCCTTAAAATCTCGGTACATAACGACAACGTGTTGTCCGCTCAAAAGTTATTGGTGGGACATCTTCAAACAAGCCCGACAAAAACATAAAAGGTAACTCAACATGATTCACCGCTTCCACGACCAGCGAATTGCCCTCATTATCACCAATGGCTGTATTGATAATATTAATTTGCATCGCATCCGGCTTAATTGAAAATATTAAGTTCCCTTCATCATCAACCTTACTGAGTAATAAACCATCTTCTTCGAAATCATACATTTCTTTCATTTGTTCAGTGATTTGTTTGCGGTTAATGACTTCTTCCCATCCATCACCATGATCATCTTTTGAAAAAGCACCGGCATAACCTTCGCGCACACCCTGGTATATTTCCTTCCAGTTTTCTTGAGCAACACCTTCAACTGCACTGATAACGGTTTGATCAACTTGAGCAAGCACCGAGTAGATTCTCAGATACTCCCAAACGCCGCCCATTAACATCATAAATATTAAAATTAAAACGACAACGTAAGGTGACATCGTGCCAGCGTCTGTTTTCAGTTTCATTTGTAAAAAACCCCGCTCCTGCCGGTCATCACACTCACCAACTCCACATCAATCCCGCTTCCGGCCCAGGTTGAAAAAAACGAAAAGTCTGATTTAATCGTTAAGATAATCGGATCGTTGATCTGGATATTCTTTGATGATCCGATATATTTGGTTCCCTCAAAAGAGATGGATTTCGGTTCGAGCCCGATCTGTCCGATTAAAAAGTCGTAATATTCTTCCACTTCCACATCTGTATTCCCTCGTATTTCTGCTTCCTTCAGAACTTCCCGCGTTACATAATCCATCTTTTGTTTTTGCATAAAAACCGGCACGACACCGATTAAGATGCTAAAGATCAGAATTGAAATGAAAAACACCAGCAAGGCATCCATGTAGACGATGTCGCCACGATCTGACTTTAATAATTTGGTTCTCATAAAATCCTCCCTTCACCATCGCGCCCCCAGGGCGCGATGTAATTTAAAATAATGTTGGCAGCAGAGTAAGAATTTGGTACCCGACGATAACAAAGAACCCTCCAATGAAAGCAACCATAATCAGCGCAATATATTTTTTTATTTTTCTCGGCCTTTTGGCGCCTTCTAACTTCAGCTCATTAATTTCAATGTTGCGCAGTTCCATAGACAAGTTATTGAAATAGTAAGGGTTCGTATCGCCACGCAATATAGAAATTAAACCACGACAGATATTTGACAGCATCCCACTATTAACCCGCCCTTCCAGTCGCATGATGGCATTCTCATAATTACTAGATTTCATATCCGCGATTGTAATTTCCAGTTCTTCGCCCAATACTGTGCCTGCTGTTTTCTGATAATTAACAAGAATACCGAGTACATCTTTTGTGTTTTTAAGTTCTTGCTCAATGTTGCTGCACAAACGAGGCAACTCATGTTCGATAACTTTTCGTCGATGTTCCAGCCATTCAAACGGTTTGCGCACAGCCTGAACGTACAACAGCAGCGCTAAAATAAAAACCCCAAGGCTTATAAGTGGAAACACCATAAAGCACGGGGGGATTAATAAGCAGGTAAGCATGGCTTTGGCAAGACCTTCAGCATGTAAGAGTTCTGGTGTTTTCTCGACTCCCAAAGAATTTAAGGTTGCGGTTAATTTTTTCTGCTTATAAGGATTAAGTTTAACAAATGGAACGATGAAAACAGCCAACTTCGATACAACACCCGCCGTTGTGCCGGCGGTTTTGCGGTTTGACTTTTTGATCAGATGAATGGTTTTAATTGTCCTGGGGTTCGGTACCTCAAATATGACCGCGAATAATTTGTAAAGGCCAAAGACTAAAAACAAAAATGCAATTGCATATAATCCTGTAATCATGTTTCCCTCTCATAAGTAATGGGTTTGGTAATGCGTATTCCTGCATTAATTGCGATAAATACAATTAGAATTTGACAGGCTAATGTGAGCTTGCCCACCCAGACATTAGTTAAAATATAAAACCAATCCGCATTAAGAAAATAAATCATCACCGGGAAACAAAGTAAAACTCCGGATGTGATTAGAAGTTCCCGCAGTGGCTCATAGATATCAACACCCAGTGTGCCGTTGACCATCCGCACATTACTGAATTTCCCAAGAATATCGGGGAGCGTGTACTTAAGATTACGGTTGTCCTGGCACGCGATTAGCTCAAGGCACCACTCCTGAAAGATGGAGTTATTAATCCGTGAAGACATTCGCAAAAGTGCGTCTGGTATTGAAGAAGAAATGAACTTTGTTTCAACAAGAAACAATTCAAAAACGTCTTGAACTGGTGGATCAATATGATGTAAGTTTTCTTCGATGGCTTTGGCAATGTTGTTATTGCGAATATAGGATGTTGTGATAATGGATAGTGAAGATTCCAGAACGTCATTGAGTTCATTATGATAATTATTTTCTGATAATTTAACAACCCAAAATGGAATCAAAGATAAACCACCCGCTAATACAATGGCCAGAAATGGATTATTTGCGATAAAACCAATCAGTAAGCCAATACCCAACAAACACACTGAAACAAGACAAAATGTCGGGAACGCATTCGAGCGATTGGTGATTGAAAGAATAAACTTTGTCTCATCAATGATATTTTGAAGCTTGAACAATATCCCTTTTCGTCTTTTTTCAAGGTTTGCATTGATAATAACCGATTTGATGTCTTTGGTATCGCGGGATAATGCCTTAATAATATCTTCGGCCATTTCCATGATTTTAATATTATTAAGTACAAACAATCCGGAAACCGACAAAACAAATGCAATAAACAAGAAAACGATCATGGTGCTGCTCTCCTTTCTACTTGCTGATATACCGGTTCACGCAACAACATTTCAATCGTTCTGAACGGAACACCGTTGGCGATCAACAAACCTTGAAGGTCATCGCTGATGTTGTTTATTTTTTTAAATTCACCCGCCATCACAGTATTTCCGCTTTCGTCAATTTCACTACTGGTAACCATGTATTGATAAAGCGTCTGGATTCGCACATCACCGTCCCGATCCTGATAGCACTCAGTTATTTCCATCACGCGTCGTGTGTTATCTTTTAGTTTCTTTGTAAAAACAACGATGGGAAAGGCTTCTGCCACTAATTCCAGTAATATTTCATAGTCCATGTCCATTGCCATCTTACACAATGTGACCATCCGCTTATAGGTAGCCCGGCAGGAATTGGCATGGGTGGTCGCAATAACGGCGTGACCAGTCCGGGCCGCTTCTTGCGCTGCATAAGCTTCTTTCGACTTCATTTCCGCCGCACAAATGATATCGGGGTTACAGGTAAGCGACATTTCAAGCAGTTTGTTCATGTCAAATTCGCCATGCGTTTTCCAGTGAATAACTTCTTTTTCAATAAATCCATCTGCGTTTTTGCGAATTAAATCAAATTCACGCGTTTGTTCTTCAATCGTAACAAGACGTTGATCTGGGGGTGTCTCATTAAGAATACCCGACATCAGTGTCGTTTTCCCGCTATTTGTAGCGCCGGTAATGCAAATTGAAATGCCATTAAAAAGACACAGTGTCAGCAGTTCAAACATTTCATTCGTTAAGGTGCCGTTCTCGATAAAATCAGCTCTTTCTAACTGGGATGGGTTGATGACACGGATGGAGGCCTGAACACCGCGGTTATCGTCCAGGATCGGGGCGATGGACGCCGTAATACGAATATTATTAAAGAGATGGCCCCGGACCACCGGCACCGTTGCATCAATTTTATTTTCACTCTCCCGGTCGAGAAGCCGGATCACAATATCTTTTGCGTCCGTGGCTGAAAGAAATGTTTCGTTGAGTGTTTCAATGTTACCATTGCTGTATCGCACTTTAATGTCTTCCCACGAATTGATATTTATTTCCTCGATATCATTGCGCATGAGGTAAGGCGTTAGAATGCTGTATTCACACATTTCCTGAAAGGCACGATCAACTAATTGTTGGCTGGTATAGCCGTCAATTATTAATCTTTCATCATCAACAAACTTAGTGATTTTATTTGTGATACCAGGCACGTCGAGTTGTTGGGAGTTGAGATCCCGGGAATGGTTTCGGGCCATGTATCGTTGAATTTTTTTAATGGTTTGGTTTAATTCCTCATTTGATCGATCCATCATCGCCATGCGTTTCCTCCTTCTTGTTCTGTTTTTTTCTGAAGAACGACTTTTTAGGTTTGGCTTTCTTTTTTTCTTTTAAAGGTTTAACGGTTGTGTCAATGTCGCCATCGATAATGTTGCGCACCAATTGCTCCATCTCGCGAAGAAAGTCACGGTTGTGTTTATTTGGTTTCAGGAGTGATAGTGACTTTTCTTCTAAATAATGATCTTGAAGATCCATGACAAACGGAAAATAGTATTGCGTTTGTCCATACTGTTCCGCAACCGACTTCCAAATGTCAAAATCATTCGGATTATTAGCAACGATTGTATTGCGCTCACGCATACCAGGATAGGCTTGAGATAAATAATGTGTGTCATTAAAATAACTGATTGATTTGAGATCCCCACCTCCTACCTGAATACAAGAACCTTCTCGAAGTGCATGTTGTGAGATGGGGTTGTTGGTAAAGTCAGAAGTGCAATCCACAATCACATAATCGACTAATTGGCTCAAAGAAACAAATAAATCCAAAACCTGCATCTCACTGATTTCGGAATAATTGTAGCGGGTTTCGTTTTTTCGAAAACCTAAAAAACAAAGGTGTTTATAATCGGGGTGGTATACCATCCCTTTAATTAATTCGTCCTGATAAAATCCAGCTGATGTAATGATGCGCCCTAATGAATCACCCTGCTCAGAAAGGGATGGAAATAGGTAGTTGAGCGGGCTGGTCAGATCATCAGTGAAGATGATCAGACAATTCTTATTGATCCGACTCGACAAAACTTTTGCAATCTCAATGGACAAAGTCGTCTTTCCACTGTTGGGGGATCCCCAAACACTGATTAGTTTCATATTTCCTCCTAGATACTGTTGCTGTTATTTGCAAAATAATCATCCTGCATTTTTAAATACTCATCAGCTTTATTGATTTCGCCGCGATACACCAGCGCAAAATAAATGTTTCCGGATTTTTCAAGGCCGGCGAGCAACTGTGCCTGATTTTCATTTGCCAATAAGGTGACGGTCGCTGGCAGCGTTTCTTTGCTGGTTGATTCGCTGTTTGCATCAACGCCTGCATCAGTAGAAACGGCCAAAACTTTGACGTATTTAAGTTCCTTAAAAAAGGTCGCCCGATTTCCAACGGCAGCGGCATTATCAATGACCGTCACAATATCACCGGCCTGCAGTTTGCCTGACACACCAGATGCCAGGTCTTTAATCGATACGGAAACAATGCGCTTATCTCCTCCCAGGTATCCCGTGTAGTTTCCACTACCAACCATGTTGGTGACAATTTTTGAGGCTAAAATAAAATCTCCGGGTTCCAGCCGCGCCGTGACATACTTGTTTAGTGCATCCTCCTGACTTTTAATGATGTCACTCGGCAGATTATAAGTATTCACGTCAACCAACTCGGTATTATCTGACGAGATCCGCTCTCCCACCTTAATGGTTTCAGACACGCGCACAACTTGTGTTGTGGTTTTAATTGCGCCGGTGAGAAGTGGGACAAACACAAAGATAATGACCGCCGCCACCACAAGGCTAATAATACCAATGACCGTTTGTTTATTTAACTTTTTTTTGCGACTCATGCGTTAAATATCCTTTCTTTAATAAAATTGTTGCAATGGTGCGAACACGTAAAATAAGCACAAATATGGGCCAAAAGCAAAAGGCTGAAAGTTATGACGTTTCCGTTCCACCACTAAAGCCAGAACTGCCGCCAACAAACAAACAAGATACCCGTGATGTACACCCACCACAAAGCCACCAACTGCTATTAATTTAACGTCGCCTAAACCAATCGGATTTTTTATAAAGCGATTCATGAAGAATAGTGGTAAACTCGGGAACAGTAATCCCGGTAAAGCTTCGCTTAATAACCAGCTCGCATCCACACCGATCAATCCAATACATAACAAAATGCAATGAACAAACCGTGGTATCCGGTGCGTCATTGCATCATAAAAAGTAATGAAAAGTAAAATTGTTAAGAGCAGGCAGACCTTAACGGCGATGGGTGTACCACACAACACTGAGTAATAATAGTATACTCCCATTACAACTACAACTGGCGCATTCCTAAGATTGACGGATGTATGGTCCGTCAATAATGTGGAACACGCCAGCCAAAACAGTGTTACCGTCAGGAGCCCCATAATCATGGCAACCATTCGTCTAAGTATTGGTACTTATAGCGCCGCTGTGAACGGTAATAAGTTATAACATGCCGGGCTAGATCAACAACGGATTGATTGTTGTCGTTCTTTCTGATGATAATCATGGCAGTTGACCCGATTAGCAGTAATGAAAAAACCGCCACAAAACTATTTTTAAAAATAGAATAATAGGTGACAGCACCGAACAGGGTAATGGCTAAAATAACCCCAATTTGTATGGTTTCTTTTTTCCCAAAACCAGGAATGAGATCTTGCTTCGCTTTTATCCCTAGCGGGATGTATAACTCGTCACGATGTTCAGCATTTAGTGTTGTACTCATTTTAAATCCTTTCTAATTATCCCGGAAAATAAGAAGTAATCAAGTCCTTAATTGCTATCAAACTGTTTGCGACCGCCGCAAATACAATTGCGTTTTTAGCGCGCTTAAAATAAGTTGTGCGATCGTCAAAATTACCTGACGCCTGAATCACACATGCAATAACTCGAACCACGACTCCGGCATTAATTAAAATCAATAACCCCGTTTTCAATCCCATTAAATCATTAAGATAATTCATATTATTTTCCTATCCGCATCGCAACATCCGCAAGGCGAACCCCTTGTGTTACTTTGCCCATGACACTTCCTCCTCCACCTGTTGGTATCATAAATTGCTGTAAGAATTTCGGCGTGCTAATTGCCAAAAATAAGAATGCCCAACCAATCATGAAAATACCATTTGAAAGTAATGTAATTGAAAGTTGTAACAATGAAACCTGCACGAGTGTTGTAACGGCACACTTAAAAAACATCATCACATAAGGTGCAAATACACCATTGTCTGATTCAACCAGGCCGACGCATGCAATATAAAAACCGAGCCTTAAAATATACATTTCAACGCCACGCATTAGAATTTGGAAGTATAACAGTATCAATCCAATAACTGAAATAACTGCCGCAACCAAGTTATCAGCAAAGGCTTTAATAATTGCCCCCAGGTTGCCACCTGCCAGAAATGCGGTACCGGAATTTCCAATGCTGTCAAGGATCACAGCTCCCACACCCATTGATATACGTGCCAACATGCCGTATAGAAATGGAAAACTAAGCATTAATATCAGCGCTTTCATAAATTGAAATAAAAACGCCATGGGATCAGAATCCGGATCACCCTCCGTCCCCACCACGTATGTCTCAAAGCCTTTTTTTAGAAATTTAATGATCAGCAGCCAGATCCCCAGCGAATAAAATAAGGTTTCCAAGTTGGTGAATAGTGTAATGCCAGTCGTGTCGCCCATGTAGTTGGCGATATAAAAAACCATTTCAAAGAGTTTGTCGAGCGCAAAATCCAGTCGGATACCTGAAAATTCAAACAGTTTTTTGACAAAATCAGCAAAAATATCATACATATGCACGTCACCTCCTTTCGGAGATCACGGTACCGGCAACGGCACCGTGATCAACAGCTGTCACGATCAACCCCCAAACATTGTGGTGATCTTTGTTGTAACGGTTGGGATAATGTTTGTGTTGATAACGGACGTGAAGAAGGCCAACAACAAGCCACCAATCACAATCGCAATGATGACCTTGACCATGGTGTCGATGTAGCCTTCCCCGGCGTCGCTCTGCACCATCTCATTCTTAGTGCGGTTTACTAAATTCATTCCACAGCAAACAATTCGGTTTTTTAAAGCAATTAACTTTTTCATTATATCCTCCAGATATTTATTTTTAGATTGTTATACAGTTCCGCCGAAATACGACATAACCAGTTGTACTAAACCAGATCCGGCGACAGCTATCGCCGCGCAGATCCACGCGTTTGCGATGCGCTTACCCCACATCTTTTGATCCATTTCATCTGCGCCGCTTCGTCGAATGGCAAAATAAATTGTGAGTACCACTGCAATCATCGGCGCGATCACAACAAGTGCAGATGTGACGCTTGTCATTAATGCCTTGAAACCTGTAAACAGAATATTACTCTCAACAGACGCACCAGCAAAAACCGGCGCCATCGAGATTAACAGGAAGACAGCAAGCGTGGGTATTATTTTGAGATGTTTCACTTTATCACCCCCTTTCCGTTGAATTATTACAATAAATCGGATGCGTATATCAACTAATTTGTCTGATGCCGGCTGCACCTCCTTTGTTAATATTTATATGAAACGGCGTGTTGAGGATTAATAGATTTCAAATTCCTTCCATATCCCCCACAACTTTACCGGTGTTTCTGCTCGCATCTCACGCTGAGATTCTCGTGTCAATCGCAATTCTGTATTATGTTTTTCATCACCCATGCCAAACATCTGATTAAACATCCACAAGGAAAGATCCGGAGCAAACATGATAGCCGGATCATTTCGACTCGTCACCAAATTGTATGGTCGACTGATTTTAGAAACTTCACCTGGGGTTAATAATTCCCGGCCAATGAGGTTGACCGATTGACTGCTCGAACCTGTCGCATAACGTTGCTGAGATGCTGAAATGCTATAAGATGACGTGGTGTATTTATCAAGTTTATCAGAGACTTCTTTGAGCGTTTCGTGATCGTCAGTTTGTAAGTAAATCCAATTTTCACAATTGGATTTAATTGTTTTTGCATCTTCTTTACCATAGACCTTTTCAAGTTGTGAAAAGGATTGGAGAAATAAATTAAAACGACAGCCACGCCCGCCACCTACTGTTAGTTGCTTGGTGAAGTCAGGAATTTCGGTAAAATTACCAAACTCATCGAGAATGAAGTTGGTTCGGATTGGTAAACGGCCACCGAGACTGTCTGCCAGTTCCACTAGCGCACCATAATTTTGACTGCAAAATAGACTGGCAAGTGGATAATAAGTTGCTTTTTCATCGGGCAGAATAATGAAAACCGCTGTTTTTTCCTGGCCCACCGTCTTGGGGTTGAAATCGCTGTGACTGGTCATAGCATAGATGTGAGGATTAGTAAATAGATTAAGGGTTGTTAAGGCGGCGGTATAAAACGAACCACGAGTCCGTTCTGGTGCTATTTCAGAAATCGCAATCAAGCCGATCGCCGGATGATCCGGGTCCGTCTCTTTGAGTTCGTTCATGTATTTAACAATTGACATTTTATCTTTAGGGTTGTCGGGAGACTTGCACATTTCATAGATGAAATAATAAACATTGGTCATATTTTGAAATTCTGGATGATCCTTATTATCGTATACAACCGAAAGAATACAACTGGCAATAATGGACGCTTCCCCTTGATTCCAGATTTTTTCACCTTTGGCTTCACCAACCAGTGACCGTGTTAAATCCCAGGCGCAGCCAACCGCTTTAGAGAGATTGTTTTCATTGACTGCATCAATGATTGGCTGAAGAAAATTGTAACCGTCACTCTTGAGCGGATTTTTAAAATCGATGGCGATTACTTTATAGCCCAGTCGCTTCAGGTAAGGTTGGGTATAATTAAACAGCTCACCCTTGGGATCTGCCATCACCAACGATTCGCCAGCCAACCCTAAAAGTCCAATGGTTTGCAAGACAACCGTTCTTGTTTTCCCGCACCGGGTGGAGCCGATAATCAGTGAGTGGGCATCCTTCTGAATGTAAAAAACATCTTCAATGCTTTTTTTAATATCAGATTTGCCAATCACCAACCCCGCTTCTTTGATTGACTCTGGCATGTTGGTGATTGGTGTCGCCGCCTGCCATTCCAATTTGCGACGGATGATTTCGTAATCGCTTCGGCCTAATTGCATCAATTGCGAAACAAGTCGGTCGTGCTTTTTAATTTTGAAATGATCAAATGCCGTAAGAAATTTTGTTTCCGGCAACCATTTTGCTGATCCGTGCTGGTTCTGCCCGGCAACAGCCGGGGTGAAGATATCCGGCGTAATCTGATTGAGATCGCTGTGATACGGGCGTGTATTTGAAAAGAAAAAAATAATCCCAAACACCACAAACACACCACTTAAAAGAAGGTACATCTTTTGTGTTGTCGGATTACCATTAATGCTCGTTATTATTTCTCGGATCGGGGTTGAATAACCACTAAAATGCTGCGTCGTTAAGAGTGCATCGATATTGTGTGTGAGGTAGAGTGAAAGGATCGCTCCTCCAATAACAATAAGTGACGACAACAACAATTGTTTTTTCTTTTTTTTAAGTAATGCAATCATCATTTCATCCTTTCATAAACTGTCTGCATGCCATCCAAATTCAATGAAAAACCATTTTCGTTTTGAGCGGCAATGTCATAAGTAAGGTCTGTGTTGTCACGTGATAAAATTAACTTATCCCCGGTGAGGTGAAAGGTTCCCTGTGTGCTGCTTCCATCGCTTTTTATTTTTGTATAGGTGGTTGCATCAAAACACAGCGTGGTGTTATCAGTTTTGTTGATCCATTCCCCTGTGAGGTTTATTTTTTCAAGTGATGTGGAGTGGATCCGTTTAAGCTTCATTTCAAAGCCATTTGCAGTTATCTTAAGCGTATCGGCGCCATTCAAATTGTATGTCCAGAGCATTTCTTGGCCCATCGTCACATTTTGCTTGACATCGTCCACAATGACATATTCAGCTTTCAGCGTGATGGTTTTATCATTGATGTAAGCAGAACCACCCGCCGTTTCGTTATACTTACCATGTCCCATAATGTAGGTATTGTTGTCTTTAAGTTCAAAATAAGTATCGCTGTCATCGTCATACCAACTGCCATAAGCCGTTTGTTTTCCAATATCATTTTCGGATATTTGTGCATTGATATCCCCAGCGGCACCGTCCATGATCTGGCAACCAGTCATTAACATGCACCCTGCAACCAGTGCCGTTCCAATGATAGCCAAAATACGATAATTTGATTTCATGTTTCCTCCTTATGTGACCTCGTGCCCCGGGGGCTCGAGGTCACATTTCCATTTCATGTGCATCGCATTCTTTATATGAAGCTTCTCGATAGACCTTTAAATCCATGTTCCAATCTTTATGAGTCGGTATTTTAATGTCAATTTTATATTGACCAAGGTATTCTTCATCAATAAGATTGATAAGATTTGCTGTGCTGTTAATACCAGCTTCGTCGTTATCCAGGCAAAAGCAAATACATTTAATGTGCGGATGATTTTTCAGGTAATAACAAAAACCCTCATTGGCAATACCATTGAGGGCAATAAAGCTATCTTTTACATGCGGTCTTTGTTGCTTGGACTCTTTGAGTAGTGTCTGAAATGACATCATATCAATCGGCGCTTCAAATACTAACAGGCGATCAGATTTACCTTCGAAACTAAAGGGATAACGCTTGTCAGAATATTTAACCAAACCTTTAAACGCTTCTTTCCCCGGTAGATCGTAAGTGCCGCGCCGTGAAGCACTTCGAATAACCCCATTTTCATCGCCGGCACAAAAGACAACATTGTGATGATTGTCTTCATAAATTTTGTGATGCCGGACGTAATAGTCCACGATCGCTTTGTCGATCTTACGCGTTTTGATGAGGTATGCATACATTCTTTTATAGTTCTCCGCTCGCGGCGGTAGGATAAATGACTGTATTGCTGATTCAGCATCTCTTGCTGCTTTAATAAGTTGCAACGCGTCCTGGGACGGTTCCTGATAAATATTTTTATATTCCATCAATTTATTCACGGCATCCCGAAACGCCAGTTGCTCCATGTACATGACAAATTGAATAATCCCTCCCCCCGCTTCTTTTGAATCGTCAGAAAAACGGTTCCACTTATTACCCTCCCCATTAATTAATAATCCCCCGTATTCTTTGAGCCGGAATTGACTGTTTTGTCGGGACACGTCATGGCCAGTATTGATTGCGTAATCAATAATATTTATGGATGTCACCTGTTCGAGGGTTTCATCTGTATATCGCGACACATTGGTACTCCTTTCTTTAAAAACTATTTAATCGTCAATGAGGCGGTTGAGTTTGATATAAATGCTGTTTAATGTACTGTTGACGATTTTAAGATCCGGGGCGGTGATGGTGCCGTTATGAGCTAATAATGTGAGCTGATTCAGGTTGTTCCCGATTTTTTTTAATTCGTGATTAAATTCATCCAGTCCTGTAATTACATTGACACTACCGCCGGCATATGTTTTTGCAACATAAGTGCCGATTTTCATATTCGCTTGATTAGCATTCGTTTTAATGCGCGCATATACTTCATCGCTACAACGGAATGAGATAACGTGTGGTGAGGGTGCCGCGCTTTGTTTCAGTGAAAGGTCAATGGCTTTCGTGATGTAGTCGTGCGATACTTTATAGGTCAACGCAAGCCGTTCAATAACCGTTTCGTCTGGAATGGTAATCCCATTCTCCCATCGCCCAACTGTGGTGCGATGAATGTTCAATAAAATGGCGAGACGATGTTGGGAATAGCCATTTTTGAGTCGCAATTCTTTGAGATTAAGATCTTCTGCATAGACAGTTGCTTCATTCAAATAAACACCTCCTTAACCTCGTGCCCCGGGGGCACGAGGTGTTTAATTGTCGCACTTCAAGATACGGATAAAAATTCCAAATTCAACAAAATAAGCAATTAACATCAAGATAACTAGCGCGGTATAGATAAACCAATGCGAGATCCCCAATGTTATGAGTAATTCATAGGTATATTTAATTAATTCAAAGCCAGGGCCGATTAAAACCAGAAAACCATAAAAACCCATTGATATGAAAACCGCTAGAACGATTAGCCATAAATTCTTAGCCATTTAAACCTCCTTCAAGTCGCAACGTTTATTGTTAAAGTTGCGAAAAAATATGGCACGAGTTGGATTGGATAGACCATTTTTGTGTTTTAGAGGAATGTTTTTTATTTGTTTTGGGGGTTTGGGGGCATCCCCCATACTTTACTTTCCCTAAAGGGAAAGCAAGATCTGGATGGATGCAAAGGCACGATAGTGCATTTGTATACAAACAGGAATCTTGCCCCCTGTCACAAACAGGGGTTTTTTTTAATTACAAATGTGCATGGCGCATTTCTTTTTAATAACTGGTGATTGAAAAGAAAAAGAGATCATGTTGCACGCCTTGTTTTTGGTAATCGGCGATTAATAATTACAGTAAGATCTGCCGGCTCGACTGCTAACAATTCTGCTATCTCATCATGATTCCACCCTTCTGTTTTTAATTTTTTTGCTTCTTGCTTAATGTCAATCCAATTTTCCTTGAGGTATTGCAGGTATTCCTCCTCCTTTTCATTGATCATTTGATTTGCAATCCTGTTAAGGCTATTGGCTAATTTATTAATTAACTGATTACGTTCTGTATTGCTGTGATCCTCTGTGTCATTTTTCTTTTTTTTTATTTCGGGGGGATCATTTTCGATTTCGCTTTGAAGTTTATGATCCTCTAGTAAACAGCTGGTTGGTCTCTTTGAAAACATCTGCCCAATTCCATCCATCAATGAATCCTGAAGGGTGGTGATGTATTGATCGCGCTCGTGTAATAATTTATTTTGTTTTTCGATGATGTCCGACTTTTGTTGCAGCTCAAGTTTAGTTCGATCAAATACATCTAAGTTTTTTTCCACGCCAATCGCGATCATGATTGTTCGCAATTCATGGTATAGCATCTGACTGGTTTCATTCTCAGAAATCGCTGTGTTTAATTTCTGTTCCAACTCCTCAATGGTTGCGCAGAGTTTTTCATTTTCAGCAGCAACGGAGGTTACTTCTACACATTCATCAGTGATCACATCATCAACTTGTTGTGAATCCATTTCAAGGCTTAACTGTGCTTCGATTTCAGATTTGCACTGTTCTAAACTTTCATAGCGTGAACTTAAGGTATCGCATTCAAGACACTTTTCAGAATATTGTTGATTTAGAATTGCCAGTTCATTTTGCAAGTTTGTTATTTGATCGGTATAATCGGCCTCAAGCGATGAGACTTTGTTTTGCAATTCATCTTTAAC
>Ga0075011_10001102_pt1 | contig 14483 bp, 12 predicted proteins | sample TARM_MetaG_T_14_FD_72354 | JGI IMG/M metagenome (GOLD analysis project Ga0075011, IMG submission 72354) | Freshwater microbial communities from Pennsylvania, USA, analyzing microbe dynamics in response to fracking - TARM_MetaG_T_14 | ecosystem: Environmental > Aquatic > Freshwater > River...
ATGTTGACTTTCTTTTTAAGTGCATCTATTATTTCTTTTTTTATCCACCATGTTGCATAAGTAGAAAATTTATAACCCTTACTCACATCAAATTTATCTATTGCAGCAATTAAACCAATAGTACCTTCTTGAATTAAGTCTAAATAATAAATACCTGATTTGCAATAATGAAGTGCAATTTTTGCTACTAATCTTAAATTGGACATAATAATCATTTCTTTAGCTTCTTTATCCCCTTGCTTAGCTTTTGTGATTATTTCAATTTCGTTTTCTTTATTTAAAACTTCAAAGGATGAAATATCATGAAAATATTGGTTAACTATATCTTCAGTATAATAGTCTTCATAGCTTTCTTCTTCTAAATCTATATCATTTTCAGAATGTTCTATTTCCACCCCTGTTTTTATTATTTCTTCTACCAATTGGCAATATTCTTCATCGCTTAAATCACACTTTTCCATAATTTCTTCAAATCTTTTTTGTCCAATTTTTTTACTAGCTATTATTGCCTTGATTTCATCTTGCTCTAGTAAATCTAAAATTTTATCCATGGCTTCACCCCTTTTTATGCCTTTTAACAATTATACATTAATAAGTAAAAAATATCAAATAAGAAAAGAATTTTGATTCTTTAATAGATAAAAATAAATATTACGAATTATAAATAAAATTATACTTTAAAATATAAATGCTAAGAAAAATTTAAGAAAATTTACTTTGTAAAGCTTTTTACCATAGGATGAATAAGAGATAGATACTTGATAATTAAAAGGGGTTGCCGACGGCAAATACCCTATAAAAATTATTGATTCTTAACTATTAATTAATTTCTTTGTGATTAAATATGAAAAATATCTGAGTAGTTAAAAATAAAATTTGTTTACTAGATACTTGTATAAAAATCAGCATATATTCAATATAATTAAAATAAATATAAAAAATATGGAAAACTTTCCTAAAGCTTAGAAATATTAGATTTAAAATTAAAAAATTTGACTTTACCTCTTGACAAAGAGCCACAAAAAAATCTCACTAAAATAGTGAGATAAAATTCTAAATGGTGCCGCTAATCGGAGTCGAACCAATCACCTACTGATTACAAGTCAGTTGCTCTACCAGATGAGCTATAGCGGCTTATATGGTGGTCGCAACAGGACTTGAACCTGTGACCCCCTGCTTGTAAGGCAGGTGCTCTCCCAACTGAGCTATGCGACCTTTTTATTAATGCTCAAGAATAATAACATTTTTCATATTAAATGTCAAGTATTTTATAACTTATATAGCGTTTTCAAAAAAACGCTTGTATAAGATTGGTGTTTGTATATAATATATAATATTTGTAGGAGTTCAAAATTTTGAACCCTTACCTTTTAACAACATTATTCGACCAAAAGCTCTTATTTTATGGATATATAAAATTAATTTTTATATAAACTTATCCAATATTCACTTTTTCTTTTTATTCTTTGTATTGCATTATCTACACTTTTAGTTTTTTTCTCTAATTTTTTAGCAATATCTTTATAATTCAATCCTGAAACCATACAATGAAAGACCATAGTTTCAAAAGAGCTAAGATTAGCTTCTAAATACTCTTTTAAACCATTAATTTGTTCTTTTGTTAAATAAAGTTCCTCTGGACTATAACTAATATAAGATTCCAAGCCTTTTACATAAGGGACTTCTTTACTTTCGTCATTTTCAACACTCATACCCACTGCAGTATTAAGTACCATATTTTTTTGTGAATTAGCAGATTTTATTGCAGTTATTAATTGTCTTTTGATACAAATAGAAGCAAAGGTTTTAAAAGAAGCTAGCCTATTTTGGTCGTAGCCTCTTATTGCCTTTAGAAGACCTATCATTCCCTCTTGAATAAGGTCATCTTTATCAGCTCCCATTAAAAAATAATTTTTAGCTTTTAAAAAAACAAAATTTTCATATTTCTCAAATATTGTATTTAATGCTTCTGTATTCCCAAGTTGAGCCATACTGATTACTTCTACATCAATATCATTAACAATCCCCATTAAGACACCACTCCCAATAAATCTATTTTGACATTTCTGCTAATAATATACCGCCAGCTACAGAAACATTTAAAGAATTAATTTTACCCTTTAAAGGTATCTTTACTAAGATATCACATTGCTCCTTTACTTTTTGCTTAATACCAAAGCCTTCACTTCCCAAAACTAAAACAGATTTATTTGGATATTTTTCTTCATTATAAAATTTGTTACCATCAGCTTCAGCACCATAAACCCAGCATCCCACTTTTTTTAAGGATTCCAAGGCTCTATTTAAGTTAGTTACTTTAATAATAGGTACATGCTCAATAGCCCCAGTAGATGTTTTAATAACAGTCTCATTAATCTTAACAGATCTTCTTTCTGGGATAATTATTCCACTAACACCAAAAGATTCAGCACTTCTAATAAGTGCACCAAAATTTCGAGGGTCTTGAATTCCGTCAAGTGCTAAGATTAAACTTTTTTCTTCTAAAGCAACTTTTTCTAAAAAGGCATTAAATTCTAGATAGTAGTCATAATCGTTAACATAAGCAACTACTCCTTGTGAATTTTCCTCTCTTTTTTCTGCCTTTTTTATTTTGATATTTAATTTCGAGGCTAAATTTTTAATTTCTTTAACAGTTTCCTCGTTAGTCCCTTTAAATATTTCAATATATTCAATTTCTTTTTTATTTTTTAAAGCCTCTGTTACAGGATTTATACCGATTAATTTCTCCATTTAAACTCCTTCTACCTTTATTCTTTCTATATTTGCACCTAAATTTTTAAGTTTTTCTTCTAAATTTTCATAACCTCTATCAATATGATAAATTCTTGTAACAATAGTTTCTCCTTCTGCGAATAGACCTGCTATAACCATAGAAGCTCCTGCTCTTAGGTCACTAGCCATAACTTCAGCTGATTCAAATTTTGTCATTCCATCAATAAGAGCAATATTTCCATCTATTTTTATATTAGCTCCCATACGATTTAGTTCAGGAACATGCATAAATCTATTTTCAAAAATAGTTTCTTTTATTTCGCTAGTGCCATTAACCACACACATTAGCGTCATAAGTTGAGCTTGTAAATCTGTTGGAAAACCAGGATAAGGAAGAGTTTTTACTCTAACAGGTTTTAAAGTTTTTAAATTGGCTTCTACCTCAACTAAATCTCCGTTTATTATAAATTTAACTCCCATATCTTCTAACTTAGCTTTAAAACTTTCTAAGTGCTTTAAGTTAATTCCTTTAACTTTAACCTTACCTTGAGATAAAATAGCCAAAATCAAATAAGTTCCAGCTTCAATACGGTCTGGAATAATAGAATATTCACCAGGCACTAATTCTTCAACACCTTCTATTTCTAATCTGCTAGTTCCAATTCCCTTAATTTTAGCACCCATACTTACCAAGAAATTACAAAGGTCTTCTACCTCTGGCTCTTTGGCACAGTTTTCCAAAACTGTAATTCCCTTAGCTTTTACAGCAGTCATAATTATATTTTCAGTGGCACCAACACTAGGAAAGTCAAGAACAATAGTACTACCTATCAATTCTTTCGTCTCACCTTCAACATAACCATGATTTATTTTTATGTCACAACCTAATGCTTCAAAGCCTTTTAAGTGCAAATCTACAGGTCTAGCACCTATTGCACAACCTCCAGGCAAAGAAACTTTAGCTTTCTTCACATGAGCGAGCATAGGTCCCATTACTAAAAAAGAAGCTCTCATAGTTTTTACTAAATCATAAGTAGCCTCTATACTTTCAATTCCATTATTGATAATTTTATAAGTATTATTATCAATTTTTTCAACTACTAAACCTAATTTTTCTAGAACTTTAATTAGTGTTCTAACATCTTTTAATTGAGGAACATTTTTTAATATATAAGTACCCTTGGCAATTAAGGTAGCAGCTAGAATTGGAAGAGTTGCATTTTTTGACCCACCAATTGATATAATTCCACTTAATGTAGAGCCACCTATAATCTTGTATGCATCCATTATGTTATTTACCTCCTAAGTTTTTTTCTAATTTACAAATAATGCATTTTCTTCCAATAATTTTATCTAAAAAATCTAATTTTTTAAAATCATTTTTATATTCTGGAAGTTTTTCCTCTAACTTATGGTAATGTTTTTTACATAATTTAGAACCTTTATTTTTACTGTATATCTCCCCCAAACCAGCATCTATAAAATCTTGATCCATATCCCTTATAACTATATTATTAGGTGGATTATGAAGTGCTTCTTTGGAAGCAACTACTAGTCCAATATTTCCATAATAGCTAATACCATCAACTAATTGATATTTTAATTTTAATTCTTCAGCTTTTTGTATATATGGTTTTAATTTTTTTAGTGGAAGGTCACGACTCATTTTTAATATATAAGCATTTTCATCTTCCATTGCCTTTAGAATTTCTTCGTAAATATCATCTTCTTCTATTTGGTCCTTTGCTAGACCAGCAATAACTCTTTCTTTATATTCTCCTAAAAACAAACTTTTCTCACTTTGTGTTTTAGCAAATTCTTTTTTTGTTTTATTTTGTACCTCAATCATATCGTGTAGATCCTTCATATTACTCTCTCTCCTATAGAAACAATCTATTTTAATTATAGCACATTATTACTAAAATTCAATAGTAGCTCTGTAATTATTTTGACAACATTATAATTTCAGGCTATAAAAATGTACAAGATTAGGAATTTACTTCTTTTTAAAAGTAGAAATATTTTTTTCATTATTAAAGATATACTCTAAATTATATTTTTTTGCAAGATATTCAAAAGTTTTTTTTGTATAAAAAGAAATATGTGTAGGGTCTCTAATATACCACCACTTTTTAAAACTATCTTCATCATTGTAATGAAAATGTGTCATAATAGCTAAAATTCCATTTTTATTTAATAAGGACAAAATAAGCTCTATATTTTCCAAAGGATTTATAAAATGTTCAAATACTTCAGTGGAGCTTATTAAATCAAATTTAGTACTTGGTAAATTTGGTGCATAAAAGGGGTCGTAAATACTTATATCAAAACCTTTTCTTTTTAATAATTCTGATAAAACTGGTCCAGGACCAGAGCCAAAATCAAGGGCTTTCCCTTCTTTTATAAAAGGGCTAATAGCTTCTTTTATAAAATTTTCAAACATATTGACATAACCTTCATTTTCTATAGAATTATTATGCTGATTATATTGAGTCAATTCTTCGTCTGAATTTAATAAATAATTAGAATTTATAAAAATAAATTCACAGTCCAAACAATTATAATATCTTTTATTATTAGCAGAAATTTCTTTTAAATTAGTGCCTTCACAAATTTTACATTTCAAATTTTTATGCCTCTTTCCTTAGCTTCATCAAACAATATATTATACCACAAAGTCAAAGGATTGTAAAAAAATCATTGTTTTGGGCATGTGAATCTGAAAAAATTATGTTATAATTAATTTATCAGAATATAATTATAAGAAAGATAGGTGAAAATTTAATGGAAAAAACTATAAATTGTCCAAATTGCAATAAAGAGATAGAGAAAAACAATGCAACAGGAACATATATTTGTAAGGACTGTAACAAAAAATATGGGAAAAGAGCCAATTGTGATAAATGTGGAAACGAAGTTGAAATGTTACAAGCTTGTGGTGCTTCTCAATTTTTTTGTAACCATTGCAAGGAATTAAAGTCAAGAAAAGTTTTACATTATTTTATTAAGGAACTATAATATATAAGTAAAAAAGCCCTTCAAGGTAGAAGGGCTTTTTTTAATCTATTAATTTTTCAATATTGTTTCCTGTTAAATGTTGAAGATTTTTTGTAATTTTTTCTATATCCCAATTCCACCACTTAATTTTCAACAGTCTTTCAATTTCTTTTTCAGTAAAACGTTTTTTTATTTCCTTTGCAGGATTTCCACCAACAATTGTATAAGGTTCAACGTCTTTTATAACTGTTGAATTTGTAGCAATGATAGCTCCATCTCCAATAGTGACTCCTGCCATAATAGTGGAATTATATCCAATCCACACGTCATTCCCTATGTTTATATTACCTTTTTGAGGATAAGACTTATTTTCCATTGCTTTTTCCCAACCATTTCCAAAAATAGAAAAAGGATAAGTTGTTAAAGCATTTGTCAAATGATTAGCTCCATTCATTATGAATTTTACGTCTGAAGCAATCATGCAAAATTTACCTATTATTAATTTATCTCCTACAAATTCAAAATGATATTTTCCATTTTTTTCAAAGTTTTCAACATTTTCAAAGTCATCATAATAAGTATAGTCACCAACAATAATATTTTGGTTTTTTACAATGTTTTTTAAAAAACAAAGTCTATCATAATTGTTAAGGGGGAATTTAATATTTTTATTTGGTCCATTCATATAGTAAAACCTCTCTTTTTTCTCACTTAATGGCAGAGAATCTCCTGATTTTATCGTTCTCACTTAATGGCAGAGAATCTCCTTATTTTATATAAATATTATGCTCTTTTTAAATATAAAAATCAATATTTTTTTAGTAATTATTTTTTGCTTATCAAAACAATAATTTATTAAGTTTTAAAAACTGTATTTAGTATTAATGTTCATCTTTTTCTACAATTCTTATTTCTTCCTTTGTAAGTCCGTAAACCTGATAAATCATTTGATTGATTTCATTATTAATTTTATCTATTTCATTTCTTAAGTTATTAATTTTAGCAACTTCATTATCAAAAATTTCTTTCAAATTATATTCGTCTTTACCACTTAATTTAATTTTTTGCTTATTCAATTCTTTTAAAAAAGTTGAAAAATCCATAGTATAAAAATTACTGATTTTGTTTGTATACTTTATGTTTTTCCATTTTTCTTGAATATAGGAAGTAAATTGATTTACTGTTTTAGATAGGTCAGAATTAAGTTTAGTCATTTTATCTGCATAACTATAAAATAATTCATTGTTTTTAGATTTTTTAATTTTAATATTAACCATTTTATTTGAATCTAATCTCACTCTACCACCATTTTCTGCATCACCAAATGCAGGAAACAAGTATTTTTTTACACAATGGAACAATGATGAGTTTAATAAGCACTGTAAATATTTATCAGCATTAGATATAAAGTAACAATTTGCACTTATATAATATCCTTCTGAATCTAAATAAAAGTTATGTTTTTTTGCAGTATGATAATAAATAATTTTTGGTTCTTTTAACTTATCGTAATAATCACAAGCTCTTAAATTCCAAAAATTTCTTCCTTTATCAGAACGTTTAATTAATTTTTCCTCAAATTGTTTTAAATATTCATAGACAACAGGGTATTTATTTGGAATATCTAAATCATATTGAGTTGCAATCATATATCTTTCAGAGTGTAAAATACTCCATCCATTAAAATCATCTCCTTCTACCATTTTTTCAATTATTTCGTTTGCAGAAGGTTCTTTTGATATTATTTCATCTCTTTTCTTCTTAGTTATAATAAAAGTTTTGTTTAATCCTGTTTTAATGCCATAATAAATTCCACCATTAGTATATTGATTTAAAGTTATATCTGAAGAATTAAACTTTTCTAAAATTGATAAAATTATTTCTTCAGAGAAACGCCATATATCTTCTTTTAAATTTGATTTTTCAAATTTACTAAATTCATAACAACCACTCATTGCAGTATTTATATTTTTTATTCCTGCGTAATTTATTGGTAAATCTGATTTTTTATTTTTTATAACAATAATCGCAGGTTCTGTAGAAGCGTCTTTAAATATCTTTAATTCTCCAAAATTAATTATTTGTTTAATTTCAAATCGCTTTAAAAACGTTCTTAATTCATCACCATATTTCCTTTCCATCCATTTATTTGGAGAAATATATGCTAAATAACCATTTTCTTTTAAAATAGATATTCCTAATTCATAAAAATAAACATAAATATCAGCTGAATAATTTTTAACATTTAAATATTTATTAAAATAAAAATCTTTTTCCATCTTTTTAATTGATTCTTGCCTAACATATGGTGGATTTCCAATAACTACATCAAACCCACCATTGTCTATTATTTCTTTAAATTCTAATTCCCATTTAAATGTTTTATTTCCAGCGACTTTATTATCATCAATCAATGAATTACCACATTTAATATTATTATCAAGACTTGTAAGCTCCTTCCCCTTATTTGCAGTTTTTAGCCACAATGCAAGCTTTGTTATCTCGACACTTTCAGAATTTAAATCAACTCCAAAAAGATTATTCTGCAAAGTAACTTTTTCATCAGGTAGGTCGGAATATTCAATTGCTAAATTTCCAAGTTGTTCATTTATATAAATTTTTAATTTGTGTAAATATTGAAATGCTTCGATTAAAAATGCACCACTTCCACAAGCAGGGTCAAGTATTTTTATTTTGTTTGCAATATCTCTGTAATTTTTCCAAAAACTAATGTGTTCTAAATAATTAGGAGTGTATCTTCTTGCCCCTTTATATTTACCACTTTTATAATAATCAGATTTAAAATCATCTTCTGATAATTCAGGCAAATTTTCAAAACCTAATTCAATTTTCTTGTCTTCTAACCAGATTCCTACTGAATTTTCAACAATATATTTTGTAATATATTTTGGAGTATAAAAAACACCATCTTTTTTTCTTTTTCCAGATTTTTTATCAAAGTTTTCTTCATTTATTTCTGCTTTTATTTCTTCCAAATCAGAAATTGATTGTTCAAATATATGACCTAAAATATTTTCATTTAATTCACTGTCAAAATCATAAGTTGAGATTTCAAGAAGTTCTTCAAATATATTATCATGTATTTTCAAATTATCAAGAATATTATCATCTGCAAAGAGTCCACCGTTAAATTTATTTATATTGTGATTTGGACTACCGTTGTTTATCGCTTGACAAAGCCCTTTAAATTCAGACCATATACCACTATATCCAGTTTTCCCCCTTTCAACAATATTTCTAAAAATATTTTCGGGAAGCAATCCTTTATCTTCAGCAAAACAAATAAAAATAAATCTATCCATTAATTTTTGAGTTTTACTTAAAATAATATTTAAATTAATTTCTTGATTTTTTTGCTTTATATGGTTGAAAACACTCAGTCTTGTTTTGTGATATATTTTATAAAACTTATCTTCAATTTTTTTCTGTTCCTTAATATTATCTTCCCATAATTTTTCAACAATTGATTTTTCAGATTGATTTATTAAAGATTTAAAAGAAAGCAGATAAAGAAACCTTTGAAATTCATCATCATTTTTTAAATTATCTAAATAAAAAACCTCATATTCTGTGGAATCACTTGAACTATAAAGTCTAATTTCTTTATAATTTGAAACAATTATCCATTTACAATTTTTACCATATTTATGGTGATAACCAAAGGCTTGTTCTATGGGACTTTGATTATTTGTTCTGCTTTTTTGCTTCATGTCAAGATTTGTTTTAGGACTTTTTAATTCAATTAATGCTCTAATATCTGATTTTAAATTTGAAAAAAATCCAATAACTGCATCTGCTTTTGTTCCATCAACTTTTGTTTTCTCTTCTCTAATTATGTTCCACTCTTCTTTTCCATCTGTAACATTCACACCTCTTAAAATTTTTGAAAAAATATCGCTAACAAATTCTCCTTGAAGTTGTTCTTCTTTTAATTTATCTAGGATTCCTGATTCCAACATTTTTATCCATTTGTCTAAAATTTCTCTTCTCGGAAGAATTGAGGGATGGTCTAAATCAACATCTTTCTTGTATTTTTTTTCTAAAAGTTTTTTATTGAAAATTGTTTTTAAATTGCTCATATATTTAACCTCGATTCATATTTATGACTTTTTATTCTTAATTTATATTTATTTCGAAGATACCATACAAATATCGCTAAATAACCTGATTTATTAGCCAATATAACCCCTTGTCAATACCTTCTACCTTATCAACCTAGCCTTTTTTCACAATATAAGTATACCCCTTTTCCTTATGAAATACAATACTTTTAGGCTTTGTTAATTTCCTAAACAAAAAGAATCCCAAAATTAATTGGGATTCTTTTAATAAGAAGGAGATTCGATTTAAAAAACTGCAACTTGTTATATTAAATATACTTCTTGTTTAGTTTTTTCCTTTAAATTAATTTTTTTTATTGTAAATTTTAAATTCTTTTCCCATTCCTACCTACTAATTACTAATTGCCCTTCTACCCCAAATACCCCACAATTAATTTACCATGATACTCTTCAAACTGAAGTTTATTATGTATATTCTCCAAATTATCAGCTGTAATTTTTCCAGCTCCTACAAATTTTATATCTTCAGCATAATTTCTTTTTACTGTCCTCAAAAAGCCTATTGCATCTTCTATTTTTTCTTTCTTCCCACTAGTGAGCACTCTGTCCACACCCAAGTCAATAAGAGTTTCTATGCCCTTGTTGTAGTCCTTAACTTCATCAATAGCCTTGTGGAAGGTAACATTAAGCGGTCTTGCAACCTTTATTACTTCTTTTATAAAATCCTTATCTACTTCACCTTTATTATTTATAGCTCCTATTACAATTCCATCTATTCCAAGAGTTTTAAACATCTTTATTTCTTGTATCATCATATCTTTTTCTTTTTTTGTGTATACAAAATTTCCATCTCTTAATCTAACCATTACAAATATTGGAATATTTACAAATTTCAATGCCTCTTGCATTTCTTTTACACTGGGGCTTAAACCTCCCAAATCTAAATTACTACATAGTTCTATCCTATTTGCACCTAAACTTTCAGCATTAATTGCTTCCATAAAGCTTCCACAACAGGCTTCTTTAATAAACATTTTAATTCCCTTCTTTCTTTTCTATAAAATTAATAAATTTATAGATATTCAACATATTTATATACCAATTAACTTTATATTTCCTACAAAAAGTTTAAGGCAAGCCCTAAAGAGCTTGCCAAAAAAATTATTTATTTGATATTGAATCAATTCCTGGTAAAACTTTTCCTTCTAAATATTCTAAAGAAGCTCCTCCACCAGTTGAAATATGAGTAAATTTATCAGCAAATCCTAAATCTATTGCTGCAGTAGCAGAATCTCCACCACCTATTATTGTTGTTGCACCTTCTAAACTAGCTATAGTTTCACAAACACCTATTGTTCCTTTAGCAAATGCTGGCATTTCAAATACTCCCATAGGACCATTCCATACTACAGTTTTTGCTCCAGCTAAAGTATCAGCAAATAATTTTACTGAATCTGGACCTATATCTAATCCCATTTCATCATCAGCTAAGTCATTTAAAGCTACTATTCTGTGTTCAGCATCTGCAGCAAAAGCCTTTGCAGCTACAGCATCTACAGGTAATATTAATTTATCTCCTGCTTTTTCCATTAATTCTTTAGCTAATTCTACTCTATCTTCTTCACATAAAGATTTTCCTATGTTTAATCCTTTTGCTTTCAAGAAAGTAAACATCATTCCTCCACCAACAATTATTTTGTCAGCTTTAGCAATTAAGTTTTCAATAACAGCTATTTTATCAGAAACTTTCGCTCCACCTAATATAGCTATTAATGGTCTTTCAGGGGCTTCTACCACTCCACCTATAAATTTAATTTCTTTTTCCATTAAGAATCCTGCAGCTGATTCAGCTATATTAGCAGATATTCCTACGTTAGAAGCATGTGCTCTATGAGCAGTTCCAAATGCGTCGTTTACAAATATATCTCCAAGTGATGCCCAGTATTTTCCTAATTCAGGGTCATTTTTAGATTCTTTTTTACCATCTATATCTTCAAATCTTGTATTTTCAAACATCAAGATTTCTCCATCTTTTAATTCATTTACAGCAGTTTCTAATTCAGTTCCTCTTGTAGCTGGAACAAATTTAACTGTTTTTCCTAATAATTCTTCTAATCTTTTTGCAACTGGTGCTAAAGTTTTAGACGCTTTATCTTCTTCAGTTTTTACTCTACCTAAATGAGAAAAAGCTATTACTCTTCCACCATTTTCCAATATATATTTAATAGTAGGTATAGCTTCTACTATTCTGTTATCATTAGTTATTACTCCGTTTTTCATAGGTACATTGAAGTCAACTCTTGTTAATACTTTTTTCCCTGCAACTTGTAAATCAGTTACTATTTTTTTTGCCATCTTTTAAGCCTCCCTATTTTATATGTGACTATATTGATTTTAAAAAATGCGGAAACCTAAGTTTCCGCAAAACAATCAAATGATTACTTAGAAATTTGAACAAAGTAATTTAAAACTCTAATTAATTGAGCAGTATAAGACATTTCATTGTCATACCAAGCTACAGTTTTAACTAATTGTTTTCCACCTACAGAAACTACTTTTGTTTGAGTTGCATCAAATAAAGAACCGAATTGAAGACCTACGATATCAGTTGATACTAAGTATTCTTCAGTATATCCATAAGATTCATCTGCTGCTGCTTTCATAGCTGCATTGATTTCTTCAACAGAAGTTTCTTTTTCTAAAACAGTTACTAACTCAGTTAATGAACCTGTAGGAACTGGTACTCTTTGAGCTGCTCCATCAAGTTTACCTTTTAATGCTGGTATTACTAATCCTATAGCTTTTGCTGCTCCAGTTGTGTTAGGAACTATATTAACCGCTGCTGCTCTTGCTCTTCTTAAATCTCCTTTAGCATGAGGTGCATCTAATGTATTTTGGTCACCTGTATAAGCATGAATAGTTGTCATTAATCCTTCTACTATTCCAAATTTATCATTTAAAACTTTAGCCATAGGTGCTAAACAGTTAGTTGTACAAGAAGCTCCTGAAATTATAGTTTCTGTACCATCTAATATATCATGGTTTACATTGAATACTACAGTTTTTAAATCTCCAGTTGCTGGTGCAGAAATAACTACTTTTTTAGCTCCTGCTTCTATATGTGCTTGTGATTTTTCTGCTGAACAATAGAATCCAGTACACTCAAGAACTACATCTACTGCAAGTTCTCCCCAAGGTAAATTTTTAGCATCTTTTTCTGCATATGTTTTTATTTCTTTTCCATTTACTACAAAAGCTCCCTCTTTAACTTCAATATCTCCATTAAATTTCCCTTGAGCTGAATCATATTTAAATAAGTGAGCTAACATTTTTGCATCTGTTAAATCGTTAATAGCCACTACATCGTACTGTGGATTATCCGCCATTAATCTTAATGCTAATCTACCAATTCTACCAAATCCGTTAATTGCTACTTTAACTGCCATTGAAAAACCTCCTAATTATTTTGTTATATATGTAAATTAACTTACACACTATATATTAATCTATAAATTTAAACTTGTCAAACTATATATCCTTTATTCTTTAACAAGTAATGTTTTCATATCTTTAGGTAAATCTATCTCTATATTTTGAATTTGCTTTGTACTTGGATTTTTAAATTGAATCTTATAAGCATGTAATAACTGTCTATTAGCACGTTTATCTTTCACATCATAAAGTTCATCTCCCAATATTGGGTGCCCCTTACTTGATAAATGTACTCTTATTTGATGAGTTCTACCTGTAAACAACTCACATTCAACTAAAGTAAGCTTTTCATCTTCTAGTCTTTCTATTACTTTAACAGCAGTCTTTGCATATTGACCACCATGTTCTTCGTCTATAAGCTCTCTTCTTAGAGAATCTCCTATCCTGCCAATAGCTTCTTCTATAATAAACTCATCTTCCTTCACTATCCCTTTAACTATTGCTTTGTAACATTTTTTAACTTCACATTTTTCTTGCAAATAAGCCTGTGAATAAGAATTTTTTGTAATAATTATCAAACCACTAGTATTCATATCAAGTCGATTATAAAATCTAGGAACTATACTCAAATTATTATTTTTCTGAAAATGATAAACAATTCCATTGGCCAAAGTTTTATCAACTTTTTTTAAAGTTGGATGTACAACTATAAAAGGCTCTTTATTTATTATTAGCAAATCTTGGTCTTCATAAACTATGTCCAAATCCATTTCCATAGCTTTTATATTAGTACCTTTTTCTTTTTCATAAACTAATAATTTGTTATATGGTCTAAGCTTTTTATTTGGCTTAATTTTTTTCCCATCTAAATATATATCAATAGCTCGAATACTTCTACTAGAGTATTCTTGGACTTCTGTCAAATATTTAGAAGCAGTATATCCCTTATATTCTTTTTCTATATAAAACTTCCTCATATATTATAGTCCTTTTCTTGATAAATTATACACATATCTATTTTATCAAAATTAACAAATTATGTCAATAAAAAATCTTAATAATTTTAATTTTTGTTAATATATTCACCATTTAGTTTGCTTAAATTTAACTGTTAGATGTTAAAAAACAATATTAAACAAGCTAATTAAAAGGATACTTATTCCTTCTTTCCGAACAAAATACTATAAATATATATTCTTTGCTAATTTAATAACTTATTTTGTAGTGTACAGTATACAC
>Ga0075011_10001103_pt1 | contig 14480 bp, 13 predicted proteins | sample TARM_MetaG_T_14_FD_72354 | JGI IMG/M metagenome (GOLD analysis project Ga0075011, IMG submission 72354) | Freshwater microbial communities from Pennsylvania, USA, analyzing microbe dynamics in response to fracking - TARM_MetaG_T_14 | ecosystem: Environmental > Aquatic > Freshwater > River...
CTATAAAGATAGATTTATCAGTCATCTAACGAAAGATACTTATGCATTAATTTTGGCGGGTGGGCGTGGCAGGCAATTGTTTGAACTGACCGACTGGCGGGCTAAATCCGCCATTTATTTTGGCGGGAAATTCCGTATTATTGACTTTCCATTGTCAAACTGTGTTAATTCGGGTATCCATCGCGTTGGTGTCGCTACGCAGTATAAATCACACTCGTTAATACGTCATATTAACCACGGCTGGGGAAGCTTTAAGGCTAATTTATCAGAGTTTGTTGAAATATTACCAGCATCGCAACGCATGAGTGATAACTGGTATGTCGGCACTGCTGACACTGTGTATCAGAATATGGACATTATCCGCTCTGAAAAACCTAAATATATACTGATTTTAGCGGGCGATCATGCCTATCGTATGGACTATGGCGTTCTCCTGGCACAACATGTGGAAAGCAATGCGGATATGACTGTGTGCTGCACCGAAGTCGCTACGCAAGAAGCTGCAGGTCGTTTTGGTGTAATGACAATAAATACAGAAAATAAAGTGACCGCATTTGATGAAAAACCGGCCCAGCCTAATGAAATTCCTGATAAGCCGGGCTTGTGCCTGGCATCCATGGGTAATTATGTTTTTAACAGTGAATTTTTATTTGATCAGCTGTTGAGCGATTGTACTAAAAAAAACTCCAGCCGTGATTTTGCTAATGACATTATACCTGCCATCATCAAAAAACATAATGTATTTGCCTTTTCTTTTAAAGATCCAAACAGTACGCAGCAACCTTATTGGCGAGATGTTGGTACGATAGACTCATTATGGGAAGCCAATATGGAGCTCGTTGCCCCTAATCCGCAACTTGATCTGTATGATAAATCCTGGCCAATTCATACCTATCAAGAGCAACTTCCCCCCGCTAAATTCATTTTTGACAATGATCAGCGTCGTGGCATGGCGGTTGATTCTACTATTGCCTGTGGTTGTATCATTTCGGGTTCAATAATTCGTAAATCATTGCTGTTTTCAAATGTACACACACACTCCCACAGTATTATAGAGGAGTCGGTATTAATGCATAACAGTGATGTTGGCGAATATTGCCAATTATTCCGCGTGATTGTCGATGCCAATTGCAGCATACCATCAGGTTTGACTATTGGTGTGGATAAAGCGCAGGATAAAGCAAACGGTTTCCGTGTATCTGAGAAAGGTATCACGCTGGTCACAAGCGAAATGCTTAAAAAATTAGCGAAGAAAAAGAGTTTAGAATTACAATATGCCTAGCTACCAAGCGTGAAATTAAACAGCTCAATGGCCCGTTTTAAATGTTTACTCTATTTATTTACGGCATGTATAACCGGAGTGTATTCGATGGTTAGAGAAAAATGGCTTAAAAAGATCCCGAATAGTAGATTTGAGCTGTCCAGTATTGGCGGGATCTTCACTTTAAGAACAAAAGAGCGTTACCGCATTATTCTCAGCGAGCAGGCAGGGATGTGTTACCGGGAATACTTTTCATGAAACGTATCAACATCATAGCGCACAGGGGCGCTTCTGCCTCTGCCATGGAAAATACTTTAGAAGCTTTTAATAAGGCATGGGAAGAAGGTGCTGATGGTATCGAAGCTGATTTTATGCTCAGCGCCGATAAACAGATTATATGTTTCCACGATCTCAATGGCCGGCGTCTTTTAGGTAAAGCCCTGAGAATAAAATCACAGACACTCGCCACGTTGCGCAACCTGAGTGAAAACGCACAGCCCCCTTTTTACCTGCCAACATTAAAAGAGGTGATGGCAACCGTCCCTGCTCATAAAAAGTTGTATATTGAACTGAAAAGTGGCGCGCATATTGTTCCCTTTTTATATCGCGAGCTACGGAAGGGACCGCTGGCCATGCAGCAACTGATGATCATATCATTTCGCAAGGCTGTTATTCGGAAGTTTAAAAAAAAGATGCCGGATGTCAAGGCGTGCTGGATCCGCCAGTTCAGGCGATCACAAAAAATTGGGGAGATACAACCCAATTTACAAGATCTGAAAATGATATTAAAGGAGATCGGCGCTGATGGTTTGAGTAGCAATCAAAAATATGTGACGAAAGCACTTGTGCAGGATCTTAATGATGCGGGTTTTGAACATCATTGCTGGACTGTCGATGACCCGCAACGCGCATTGCTGATTGCACAAACAGGCTGTCAGTCAATTACCAGCAATGCCCCTGAGAAACTTGTACAAGCATTTGCTAAAAATGGCAAAGAAGCACCTGATAGTCTGAGGCTGATAAACACACAGGCAAAAGGCTAAACAGGGAAATTAGTTATGCCCAAGCCACTTTACAATATGCAGAACTCAGCATATTGAAGTGGTTTGGGTATAAATTAAGCTAAACAGCGGCAGCTTTTTCAGGCTTGACAGCGATAGCCTTTGTAGGCTTGGCTGGATTAGCGGGCTCAAATAATGTGCCTAATTTATGCTTCCCCTCTAATAGAAATGATTCTGCAGCACTCAGATCAAAACCGTTGCATAAGAACATGCTTTTCCCGCGTTTCAATAAATAATCAGCCGCTTTTAATTTAGTGATGATGCCACCTGTTGCAAATTCATTATTTGGCGTGCAGACTTCAAGCAATGCATTTTCTGGCACATCATTAATCACTTTATGAATTTTAGCATCTTTATATTCATGCGGATTTTTATCATAGTAACCATCAATATCACTCAGGATAATCAGCAAATCTGCATTAATTTCATAGGCGACATTTGCAGAGAGTTGATCATTATCACCAAATTGTTGATCTGGCGTAGAGGTAATATCATTTTCATTAACAATGGGTAAGATATCGTTATCTAAATGGGCTGTGATGATTTCCTGAAACATTTTAGTACGTCTTCTTGAGTCAAAATCATCTTCTGTTAATAGTATCTGCGCAGTATCAATATCATAAATATCAAATTTCTTTTTATACGCAGTCATGAGAATGGGCTGGCCTGCGGCAGCAAGCGCTTTTTTTCCAATCTGTTTTCTTTTGTCGAGCTTTAGTGTTGAATAACCCGCTGCAACGGCGCCAGATGTAACCAAAACAACATCATACTTTTTTTTAAGTGTCGCAATCAGTGTAACCAGGTTCATCATTCGCTCTTTGGCGATATTGTTATGGTCCGTCAAGACAGCTGTACCAACTTTTATCACTAGCCTTTTCATTTTATTCCTTAATTGTGTTTTATTTTGCCTTTTAATGATTTAGCTTGATCATTGTCTAAATTACTTTAAAGTTCGGAACGAATGATTATACCACTTTTCTGAGGATTATTCTGCCCTAATTAGGCAGAAACAAAATACATTTTAATATTCACTTCACCTTTAATTGATAAAACCACTTGTTTTTCAACCATTTACTGGCAATATTTACTGAAAATATAGTCGACGAAAACAAAGTTCCGGTTTATTGCAAGAGCCCTTCGTATGATTTCTAAAAGCCTATTTAAAAGAGAAGGTTACAAACTGGGCTAAATCAATATGCTTTATCTCATATAGATAAGGGATTTCCGCAATCATAGGCGCATTGATTTTTGCGCTTAGCATCTGCAGATTTTCCTGGTAATAAGGCATTTCAGCTTGTAATTGATTAGCTATCCAGCCTATTACCTTTAAACCATCATTAGTAATCGTTTCGTAGGTCAGTAAAGCATGATTTAGACACCCTAACTTCATTCCGACCACTAAAATAACGGGCAAGTTTTCCGCAACCACCCAATCTGAGAGGGTCTCTTTATCATTAACGGGGAGCCGCCAGCCGCCCGCACCCTCAACAATAATAATATCTGCACCTTTTTCCTGCAGTACCTTTAACCCGCGACTGATATCCGTTAATTTAATTATTTTGTTTTCAAGCTGGGCAGCGATATGCGGGGCGATCGGTAACTTAAAGGCGAACGGATTAATGGCATGGTATGGGACGTCAACGCTGCAGTTTTCTTGTAGAATAAGAGCATCTTCATTACGCAAACCATCAATCGTTAACTGGCACCCCGCCGCGATCGGCTTATAAGCGAGCGTTGTAATATTCTCTTTATTGGCGGCTTGTAACAAGGCTTTACAGCATATGGTTTTACCTGCGTCAGTATCTGTTCCGGTTACAAAAAAAGTCTTATTTTCTCTTATCTCAGCCATCTTATTTTTGCGCCTCCACGTAACACACCTGATAGGTTAAATTTAATTCACCTTGCGCATTCAGAAAAGGAGAATACCCCTGCTCAAGCAGTTTTATAAGATGACGACCACTTATTTTAACCGCTCGATGGCCATGGACATGGTTCGCCCCTATCCCCTTTAACGCACGCATCACAGCAGTCACACTCTGATAAGTTAAGATTCGCGTTTCTGTGGTTATGCTGAGCTTTTTAAAGCCTGCTTTCTGAAGCGCTTGTTTTATATTATCTAGGCTTAAAAAGGTATTGGTATGGGGATCTGAATCGACGTTTTTCCATGCTTGCGTCAGCTCATCAAGCGATCCGCTCAAAAGAGTTGAAAAATGCAGTTTTCCCCCCTTCACTAAGCATTCTTTGAGCTGCTTTAAACATAGACTAAGATCTTCACTCCACTGTAATACAAGGTTAGAGAAGATCAGATCAAAATGATTTGCAGTGAAAGGAAGATTATCAATATCGCCTTGCAGGTAAGTGACTCGACCAAGCTTTTTTTTACTGACTTGCTCGAGCATAGCTACAGAGAGATCCAAGCAGGTCATTTCACAATGAGGGAGCCGCGCAATAATTTTTTCACTAAAATACCCAGTACCACAACCCAGATCTAATATCAGGTTGCTATTTTTAGTGCTTACAGAGTCGAGCAGCTGCAAACCTATATCGCGCTGCAGCTGTGCAAACTGGTCATAATGCGCTGCCGCCTTAGAAAATGAACTGGCCACCGCATTTTTATCGACAGTAAATTTTTTTTTACCCTTCATTTAATACTCGGCGGATAGCAGCAACTAAAGCTTGTACATCTTCAATCTCATGGTTAGCCGTTAAAGTGATCCGTAAACGGGCGCTGTTTAACGGTACGGTTGGCGGACGAATAGCCGTTGTCCAGAAGCCTGATTTTTTTAACTGCTGCGCCAGTGCAACTGCCTGCCCACTGGCGCCAATAATGATAGGCTGGATAGCGGTATTGGAGGCCCCCAATTGGATGCCGCTCTCTGCTGCTAATGTTCGGAAAGTGCGGATCAAACTTTGTAACTTATCACGGCGCCACTGCTGCGTTTGCGCCATATTTACAGCTTGAGAAATGGTGTAAGCCATAGCAGGCGATAATCCGGTGGTATAAATATAGGGTTTGGAAAAATTAGTTAAATAGTCGATAAATTGCTGCGAGCCCGCAACGAATGCCCCGCCAACGCCTAATGCTTTGCCAAAAGTGGCCATATATATCTGCATATCGCTATTTTGCAAACCCGCCACAACCACACTACCTTGACCATTTTCACCTAATACGCCAAGACCATGGGCATCATCAATCATTAACCATGCATCATTGTTTTTGGCCTGCTCGGCAAGCCCTCGGATCGGCGCACAATCACCGTCCATACTAAACACGCCTTCACTGATGATAAGCTTATTCGCGCCGCTGTCTGTTGGTTTGCTTAATAACTGACTGAGATGCGCCATATTATTATGTTGAAAACGCACCATTTTACAATCGCTAAGCGCGCCGGCTTCCATTAAGGAGGCATGATTGAGTTTATCCTGAATTAACAGATCGCCTTTAGTGAGCAGCAGTTTGATAACAGCTTGGTTAGCAGAATATCCTGAGCTGAACAGCGCCAGGGCTTCAACCCCCAGCCAGGCTTGTAGCTGCGCCGTTAAATCAGCATGCGCCTGGTTATAACCTGTGACCAGATAGGAACCGCCACTGCCCACGCCATAGCGCTTCGCCCCTTTTTGCCATGCTTTGATAAGCGTAGCGTCGCCGGCAAGCCCTAAATAGTCATTACTTGAGAAGTTCAGGTAGGTTTTATCTGCAACCCTGACTAAGCGCCCTTGTGGTCCACTCGTTGTCTGAGAGGCCCGATAAAGGCCGTCATCGGCGCGTGCCTGCAGCTGCTGCGCTATAAAATCAAATGCCATTATTTACAATGTACTTGTTGCATCGTAAAACAGCTCATCTTTTTCACTGTGGCGTACGATGGCGGCATCAACACTGCGCTCTTTTTCATAGGGGGAAAAATTAACGGCTTCTTTATTTATCCCCAGTTTTTTAAATAGCTGCATATCCGAGTTTTCATCAGGGTTGGCCGTGGTTAATAATTTGCAGCCGTAAAATATTGAGTTGGCTCCCGCCATAAAACATAACGCTTGGGTCTGTTCAGACATATCCTCACGCCCGGCTGATAAGCGGACATGGGATTTGGGCATCATGATCCGGGCTATCGCGATCGTTTTGATAAAGGTGAATTCATCTAAATCATCAACGCTGTCAAGTGGCGTGCCTTTTACTTTAACCAATTTATTAATCGGCACACTCTCAGGTTGTCTGGGCATATTGGCAAGCTGTACTAACAGCCCGGCTCTGTCTTTACCCTCCTCGCCTAAACCAACAATACCGCCACTGCACACTTTCATGCCGGCATTACGCACATTATCTAAAGTATCTAATCGGTCCTGATAACTGCGTGTGGTGATAATTTTATCGTAATACTCAGGGGAGGTATCGAGGTTATGGTTGTAGTAATCCAGCCCCGCGTCAGCAAGTTGCTCTGCCTGTTGGTTGTCGAGCATACCGAGGGTCATGCATGACTCCAGCCCCAGTGACTTAACTTCTTTAATCATTTCAACAAGGTAAGGCATATCGCGCTGCCTGGGATTCTTCCACGCGGCGCCCATACAAAAACGGGTAGAGCCGGTCGCTTTAGCATCTTTAGCCGCTTTGATTACTTTTTCAACTTCCATTAATTGCTCTTTTTCAAGCCCGGTATCGTAACGCGCGCTTTGCGGGCAATATTTACAATCTTCAGGACAAGCCCCGGTTTTAATTGACAATAACGTGCTCACTTGCACTTCATTGTGAGGAAAGTTAGCACGGTGAGTGGTTTGCGCCTGAAAAAGCAAATCCATAAAAGGCATGTCATACATAGCTTCAACTTCTGAAACGGTCCAGTTTTGATGGATTACTGCGTTGCTCATAATAAATACTCACCTTGAAATAGTTTGGTTAGTTTAATGTTCAAAGATAGACTGTCAATATATTAGCGATTATATCTTTACATCCGATTAAAAAGTGAGCGTTATGAGCATCGATCTGCAATTTGACAGCCAGCATCTGTGGCACCCCTACACTTCTATGAGTGATCCATTACCCTGTTATGGCGTCGTTTCGGCTGATAAATGTTTATTGCAACTCGATAGTGGTGAACAATTAATTGATGGTATGTCTTCCTGGTGGGCGTGTTTATTTGGTTACAACGTGGTTGAGCTTAATGATGCCGCTAAAAATCAACTGGATAAAATGGCTCATGTGATGTTCGGTGGTTTAACCCATCAACCCGCTATCGAACTTGCCAAAAAATTAGTTGCAATCACCCCGGAAGGATTGGATAAAGTCTTCTTATCTGATTCAGGCAGTGTCAGCGTTGAAGTGGCATTAAAAATGGCGCTGCAATATTGGCATGCGCTAGAGACCCCCAAAAGCCAGTTTTTAACTATTCGTAATGGCTATCACGGTGACACCTTTGGCGCCATGTCGGTTACCGATCCTGAAGGTTCAATGCATGAGTTATATCATAATTTTCTCGCCAAGCAGCTCTTCGCCCCGCAACCCAGCATTGCCTTTTCCCAAGAGTGGCATCCATCAGCCCTGAATGAGATAACCCGATTAGTTGCAGATAACCAACAAAACATCGCCGCCATTATTTTAGAGCCCATTGTCCAGGGGGCCGGGGGTATGTATTTTTATCACCCGGAGTACCTTAAAGGCGTTCGCGCCTTATGTGATAAATACCAACTGCTGTTAATTGTCGATGAAATTGCCACAGGTTTTGGCCGCACGGGTAAACTCTTTGCCTGTGAATTTGCGGATATCAGCCCGGATATTATCTGTGTCGGCAAAGCGATCACGGGCGGCTATATGAGCCTTGCAGCCACTTTGACCACAGATAAGATTGCCAATACCATCAGCCAGGGCAAAGCGGGCGTATTTATGCATGGCCCTACATTTATGGGCAATCCCTTGGCCTGTGCGGTGGCCTGTGCCAATATTGATAAACTGCTCAGTATTGGCTGGCAGGATAAAGTCAGTGCAATAGAGCAGCAGCTAATAAGCTATTTAGCGCCCTGCATGGATTTACCGCAAGTACAGGATGTGCGTGTATTGGGCGCGATCGGTGTGGTTGAGATGAAAGAAAAACTCGATGTCGCGGTTGTGCAGAAACGTTTTGTGGAGCTTGGCGTTTGGGTTCGCCCCTTTGGCAAATTAATTTATATTATGCCGCCTTACATAATCGAGAAACAGCAACTGAAAAAATTATGCGCGGCTATCTATACGGTCGTCAGCTTATGTAATTCTTAGTTAAGCGTATTAAGGAGACAATTTGTCTCCTTTTTAACTGCAGCCAGAAAATTTACGGCTTTATTCACCCAGCAGAGTGGATAAAATAGATAACTGCCCGTTTAAATAATCGAGATCTGTTTTGGCGTAATAAAAAGCAAAAGCGACCGTGCATAACATAATAACGATTAAATATTTATCCGGCAGGTTATCCCCCTGACGGCGTTTTTTATTCCATGTATTAATAATGGCAAGCACGGAAACGATACAGCATGACCAGAGCAGATAGATAAATATTTTTATTTCCGCAAATTGATAATATTGGGCGGAGTCAACTGCAAAATGGGACATGACTAACGGCTCAAAAAAATCGCGCGCATAATGGAAAAGCAGCATATAAACTAAAAATGCAGCCCATAAAAAGACGGTGAGCCAAAGTAAAAAGAAACGCCGCCATTCATGTGCATTATGAAAGCGTTGTCTGACGTATTGTTGTTGCATAATAAATCCTGATAAAAAAGCAATGATTATCAAATCATAGACTTGTATCTAGCCCTAGCCAAGGTAAGATATGACTCTATTATATTATTTAAGAAAAAACAGTTAAAACTGTGATTATGGAGCACTAATTCTGATGTCAAAGACAGCGATTGTTGAAATTTTCAACAGCAAATTCCCAATAGGTACAAAAGTAACGGTTCAGGGTTGGATCCGTACTCGTCGTGATTCAAAAGCAGGGATCTCATTTTTAGCCGTTTATGATGGTTCATGTTTTGATCCAATCCAGGCTGTTGTACCTGCTGATTTAGAGAATTACGCATCAGAAGTTCTCAACCTGACTGCGGGTTGCTCTGTGCAGATAACAGGCCAGTTGGTAGAAAGTCCGGGGCAAGGACAGAGCTTTGAGATTCAAGCAACTGACGTAAAAGTATTTGGCTTTGTGCAAGATCCGGATACCTACCCGATGTCGGCAAAACGCCATAGTATTGAATATTTACGTGAGCATGCCCACCTTCGCCCGCGTACCAATATGTTTGGCGCCGTCACCCGTGTACGTAACTGTTTATCTCATGCCATCCATAACTTTTTTTATGAGCGTGGCTTTAACTGGATCAGCACCCCTATCATCACAGGCAGTGACTGTGAAGGCGCCGGTGAAATGTTTCAGGTGAGCACCCTTGATTTGGAAAACCTGCCGCGCACAGTGGCTGGTAAAATTGATTACAAGAAAGACTTCTTCGGTAAAGAAACCTTCTTAACCGTATCCGGCCAGTTAAATGCAGAAACTTATGCATGCGCGTTAACGAATGTATACACATTCGGTCCGACTTTCCGTGCGGAGAACTCCAACACCACGCGCCACCTTGCCGAATTCTGGATGGTTGAACCTGAAATTGCATTTGCGGAGTTAGCCGATGCAGCGCAACTTGCTGAAGATATGCTTAAATACGTATTTAATGCGGTACTGACTGAGCGCGCTGATGATATGGCATTCTTTGCCCAACGTGTCGATAAAGAGGCTGTCACCCGCCTGGAAAAAATGATCAGTTCTGATTTTGTACGTATGGATTACACGCAAGCGATTGAAATTCTCCAAAATTGTGGCAAACAATTTGAATACCCAGTGGAATGGGGTGTAGATTTACAATCTGAGCACGAGCGTTATCTTGCCGAAGAGCATGTCGGTGCGCCAATCATTCTGCAAAACTACCCGAAAGACATTAAAGCTTTCTATATGAAATTAAATGCCGATGGTAAAACCGTCGCAGCAATGGATGTTTTAGCACCCGGTATAGGTGAAATTATCGGCGGCAGTCAACGCGAAGAAAATCTTGAAGCACTGGATAAACGTCTTGAAGAGATGGGGCTCAATAAAGAGGATTACAGCTGGTACCGTGATCTACGTAAATACGGTACAGTGCCTCATGCCGGGTTCGGTCTTGGCTTTGAACGTTTAGTCTCTTATGTTACCGGAGTACAGAACATACGTGATGTTATTGCCTTCCCGCGTGCGCCAGGCAGTGCTGATTTCTAACAAGCAGAAGTTATTCGATAAAAGTCAATTTAACGATTGGCTTTTATATATCTGTAATTTGATAAAAAAACACAACAAGTTGCGGCTTTTTATAAAACAGAAATTATTAATTTCTTTCCAAAAAAAAACACAACAAGTTGAGGCTTTTTATAAAAGCACGCAGTTTCCCCAAAAAAAACACAACAAAAGTTGTGTTTTTTAGTATGAGTTAGCTGATAACAAAGATTATGATTCGTTATGCATCTCTAAACTGGCAATCTCTTCTCTTTGCTCCTGCACATTCTTAGCATCTTCACTGCGCAGACTTGCCAAGTAATCAAAGTAAGCCTGATCAATGTCACCCGTGACATAAATACCGTCAAATACTGAACATTCAAAACCATCCACATTCGGGTTTTGTTTACCCACTGCATCTTTTAAATCTTGCAGATCCTGGAAGATAAGTCCGTCAGTACCAATGCAGTCGCTGATCTGTTCAACGCTGCGGTTGTAAGCAATTAACTCAGATGCTGTCGGCATATCAATCCCGTACACGTTTGGATGACAAACCTGAGGTGCTGCAGAAGCAAGATAGACCTTTGTAGCACCGGCATCACGGACCATCTCTACAATCTGCTCTGAGGTTGTACCGCGCACAATGGAGTCATCCACTAATAATACTGCTTTGTCTTTGAACTCGGCACTGATAGGGTTTAATTTACGACGCACTGACTTACGACGTTGTGTTTGCCCCGGCATAATAAAGGTGCGTCCTATATAGCGGTTTTTAACAAACCCCTGGCGGTAAGGGAGACCTAGCTCAAGTGAAATTTGTAATGCTATATCATTTGATGTTTCTGGAATCGGAATAACCGCATCAATTTCAATATCAGCCCACTCACGCTTGATTTTAGCGCCAAGTTTACGGCCCATTTCTAGACGCGCTTCATACACAGAAATACCGCTCAGAGTTGAATCCGGGCGTGCCAGATAAACATATTCAAATATACAAGGGTGCAGGCTGGTTTTTTCTGCGCACTGTTTAGTGAACAGCTGACGATCTTCAGTAATATAAACCGCTTCACCCGGCTCAACATCACGCATCACTTCAAAGCCGATAGTATCCAGGCCAACACTTTCAGAGGCAACGATATATTCCATATCGCCTTCTTCGGTTTTACGGGAACCTAAGACAAGAGGACGTATCCCATTAGGATCACGAAAAGCAACTAAGCCGTGGCCTATCATCAGTGATACAACAGCGTATGCTCCAACCACTTTTTTGTGCACTTCACTAACCGCATTGAAAATATCATCAGGCATCAGTCTATCGCCTTGCATATTATCAAGCTCAGCAGCAAAAATATTTAATAGCACTTCCGAATCAGAGGTCGTATTAATATGACGACGAGACTTGATTAATGATTTTCTCAGACTTGTTGCATTGGTTAAATTGCCATTATGCGCTAATGCAAGTCCCCATGGCGAGTTAACATAAAAAGGTTGCGCTTCGGCGGCGCTGGAGCTTCCTGCGGTTGGATAACGGACATGACCAATACCGATATTGCCTTTCAAACGTTGCATATGCTTAGAGTCAAATACATCTTTTACTAAGCCATTTGCTTTACGCTGTTTAAAATTATCATCTGCGATGGTGATAATACCCGCAGCGTCCTGTCCGCGATGTTGTAATACAGTCAATGCATCATAAATGCTCTGATTAACTGGAGTTAAACCAACGATGCCAACGATTCCACACATAAATTCACGCCTTTATTTTTTTAGATAGTTAATAATTAATTTTAAATATATTTTTCAATCCAACACCGAGTGTGAAAGACTGGTTGATCTTGCTTATATACTAAGAGCTTGGTTAGCTCATCATTTCCTCTAAATTTTTATTTATAAATTTATTGGGACAAATTATTTAAAAAACTCGATGAGTTTTCAATATGCTTAAAAAACCACTCGATAATAATGCCGAATTCAGGGATAAGGGTTGACTCAGTCCACCATTTAGCTTGATCAAAAGCGGTGAATGAATCGATAAAAAAGAGTGCGGCACTGACAATCAGGACACCACGGATTGCACCAAACAGCATTCCTATCACGCGATCCGTACCAGACAAACCTGTCACTGAAACTAAACGGCTAACAATAAAATTAATTAATGCGCCAAGCAATAAAACAGATATAAATAGAATGGCAATCGAGAGGGCATTGCGGATTAATGGATCCTTGAGTTGCAGCAAATATTGGGAAACTTCAAGGTAAAAATTACTGGCAATAAAAAAAGCGGTAAACCAGGTGATAAGGGAGATAGCTTCTTTGGTAAATCCCCGAATTAAACTAACAAGTGACGAAAAAGCGATAATGCCAATAATGGCGAAGTCAAACCAACTCATTGCTATCCTTAATATTTACATTCACGGTGAGCTACAAACGAGCGCATTCTAGCAGAGTTAAAGATTAAATGCTGCAAAAGAATCTAAGGGTTGACCGGATTAAATGGCATTATTTTTCCCTGCAATTGCGTTAAATTCTTTAGCTGAGGTAACTGTTTTTCCAGTTTACTTTTAGACACATTTGGGCCGACAAATACGCGTGTCAGTTCACCATCAATAACTTCTGTAGGTACAGTGTGCGCCTGAAATCCCGCTTTATGTAATTTTTTCAGCAATAGATTAATATTTGCTGCGTTTTGAAATGCGCCGAGCTGAATTGTCCATGCATTTTCAGGCCCGCCAATATCAGCAGACCGATTGGCTGGTGCTGCTTGAACCTTCTCCTCTTCCTCTTTAACGGCTTCAGCCGAGGCAAGGGTAACCGTTTCCCCTATTTCTTCAACTTCCCACTGCTCAATTTCAGCCGCAGCTTGTTGCCCCTCATTCGTCGGCTTATCTTGCGCGTCTGCAATAGCTGCGGTTTTATTCGCGCCTTGTTGGCCTGCCGAGGTATGGGCTTTAGTTTCAGGTTTGATGGGCGTTGCAACAACCCCATCTTCATAAGCCGTTTTCTTACCGTCAATAATTGATGGCAAAAATATAACCACAGAAGCCACTAAAATTGTCACTCCAACTAATCTGTTTTTGAACTGAGAAGCCACATCTTACCCTTGTGAAAAAGTTAAAAAATCGGAAACCGTATAGAACGAGCCAAAAATGATGATTATATCAGATGAGCGAGCCTTGTTAAGGACACTTTTATAAGCTGACCCGACATTTTCAAAACAATTTACGTCAGCTTTTCTGCCTTTACTTGCCTGATAATGGTGCAACAGCGTTTGGCTCGATGCGCCACGGTAACAGTCTAAGCTGATAAGATTTACGCTATCGATCTGCGCGTTGATCTGCTCAAATGTCCCAGTTATATCTTTATCTTTTAACATACCAACAATCGCAAACACCTTACAATTTGCACCTTTATCGGCACGTAGTTTGGCTATTTGGCGCGCTAAATACTGCGCGGATTGAGGATTATGTGCAACATCAAGGTAGAGATCAACAGGCCCCATCTCTATTTTTTGCAATCGCCCGGCAAGTTTAGCCTGCTGTAATGATTCACGGATCAGTGAGTCTGCAATATTAATATTTAACGCTTCAATAACAGCTAACGCGGTGGAAGCATTCTGCATCGGCATCAAAGTATTGCTTAAACCGCTAATGGTTTTTTTACCTGTCCACGCCCAGCTGTTTCCTTGCTCTTGAAAATAAAAATCTTTACCCGCATAGATAATGTCGCTTGCGATATCTTGCGCATGATCTATTAACGATTGCGGCGCATCCAATTCACCACAAATAGCCGGTTTATGGGCACGAAACACCCCCGCTTTTTCAAAGCCTATTTGCTCTCTATCGTCACCTAACCAGTCAATATGATCGATGCCGATAGTAGTCACCACGCTGATATCCGATTCCACTATAT
>Ga0075011_10001104_pt1 | contig 14477 bp, 14 predicted proteins | sample TARM_MetaG_T_14_FD_72354 | JGI IMG/M metagenome (GOLD analysis project Ga0075011, IMG submission 72354) | Freshwater microbial communities from Pennsylvania, USA, analyzing microbe dynamics in response to fracking - TARM_MetaG_T_14 | ecosystem: Environmental > Aquatic > Freshwater > River...
CCGGTGCCGCCGGAGATCAAAAGTGTTTTGTTTGTGAACACAATGCCATCCAAATATTTTTTAATTAGCAGAAACTTTACCTGCAAGTGCGGTAAACATATTTAAATTAGCTGCCACCTCATTTGACTCTTCTAAATATTTTTTTGCATAGCTAAATGCCGCTTTTTTTACGGCTATTTTTTCTTCAAAACTTCTGCATGACGCCGAAGCAATTGCATCCATCCAAGCTTTATCATCTGCAAGCGAAAGCACGGTGATCGATCCGTCGGCTTGATGCTGCCACGGTGTTTGGTCACTCACGACCACTGGGGTTCCAGCTCGCAAAGATTCAAATATGACGTGACCAAAGTTTTCACCCAGCGTAGGAAAAACAAATAAATCAAATTTAGAGAAGGCTTTACTTACTTCACTCGGCGGCAACTCACCACAATATTGGACACTGACGTTTGAAGGCATCAAATCTATTATCGACTGAGAAGTTTGCCAATAATTTTTATCCTCGATAGGTCCGTAGATTGATAAGCTCACATTCTCTTTTATTTTTTGCAGTATCTTAAGCAGTCCATCTAAGTTTTTCATCGGAGAAATTCTTGAAACAAATCCCAATTTAAGCAAGTTATTAGATTGACTTTCATTTTCATCTATAGAAGGAAAATCAGCATCAGATAGAGCCACTAGGTCAGAGGCTACAAATATTTTCTTTCGCTCAATTGATAAAGCACGCCTTATATCCTCCGCTTCAAGCTCTGTAGATGCATGCCAATACACGTCTTTATACAAACCAAAAAGTTTAGCAACCAGCAAGAAAAACTTCTTTTTAAAAAACTTTTGCTGCAAAGCGCCAGCAGAAAACTCGCCACGTGGCGCTAGCAAAATCTTTTTATCTTTTAAATGGACACTGGTTTTTCTTAGGCAGATTGAGATTGAACCATGCCAGCTAAAAAAACTATTCAAATAAATCAAGTCGAAATCAAGACCTTTTGCAGCCTTCGTCAGACCAGAAGCACCGAAAGTGCTAGAACTGTCGTAATAGACGCTTGCGTCGCCAACTTTAGACCATGTGCCAGACACTACACCTTCGTAGGGCTGGGATTCACCCAAATCATGATTGCGTGTGTAGATATTGAAATCAATTTCATGAGCGAGAGCCGCACACATGTTGGCTATGGTTCTAATGGGACCACCACCTTTGTACCCGGGCAAGTAAAAGTCTGTAATGCACATGACTTTAAGTCTATTTTTAATCACTATAAAAATAAATAAAAAATAATTACGCTAGCAGCTTTTGTGATTTAATTAACGAGTTTCTGTAATTGGCTAGAAGGTGAAATAAAATAATCAAAGGGATAGCACCGATTATTGGAAAGATGATTCTTGCAGAAAAAGATGTCATTCCACCCCAAATTAAAACCATCATATTGCAGCTAAGTAAAACATACAAGCTTCCACACAAAATGTTGCTTCTGTATACAATATTAATTATTTTAGATATAATCATAACCATGATATAAGCAGAAACCAAACCCCAAAAACCTAAAAAATAAAAATGATCTCCGATAAATGTAGATGCAATGGAATGCCCAGCAAGCACCAAAGATTGATCCATATTTTCCAAGACATATAAAAAGCCAAATCCATATGGCTTTGAAGGCCAAATTTCTCGAGGAACAAATGATAAAAATGTAAAAATAACTTGCCCAAAAAATCCTTGTAAATCAATACCGTAGTAAAAGTATCTATCAATAAATGTAACAGCAAGCCTATATGGCCCTACTGCTGAATCGTCAAGAAATGCAAGAGTTAACAAGGAATCGGCTTTAATTGCATCTCTTGAAGCCATCATTAATGACCCTAAAATAGTTAAAACCAAAAATAAAGTTTTTCGCACATGGATTTCATAGACTCTCATTAAAATAATTAATCCAACAATAAGATTACCAAAAATTACAACGCGCCCAAACCCTTCCCACTCAAAAATAATAAAATAGAATAACAGCCCAAACAAAAAAGTGGCGTAAATTGCGTTTTCAATATTTTTTCCTCGCCTCAAAGATAAAGCTAAAAGCAAAACTAAAGGCCCCAATATATACTCAATAGTAATTTTTAAATCTAGCATTAAAATCAAACAAAATGCCCCTGCATAAATAATAAGTAATATCTGAAAAAAAGTATTCTTTATTTCAAATAACTTGTCAACGCATTTTTCAGTTTTACGTAAAAGTAATAACACCAAAAAAGATGTAACAAAATAAAGCTGAAAGGATGTGTCAAAGAAGAAGCCGTTCAATACTGCAGGGGAATAAATAAAAACACCGAATCCAATAAGAATCATTATATGCATACTTGATGCGCTATTTGTGTTTTTTACTATGCATAGCAACACAATAGTTGACATTAAAGCGCTCACTGCATAAATTTGCAGCATCTTTTCCATTAACATGGAAAAGACAACTAGTACAAATAAAAGACTTATATTTTTGTTTATTTTTAACATACAAATGGCAGCTGAGCTTGCATCAATCGTGTATCACCTTTACTGATACATAGTTCGTAGCGCATAAAACATGAATTGCTCTGGTGTGAGCTAGTCTCTGAAGCGGTGCAGCAGCCGGCGCCAGCCTAGGTAGTTCGCCAGATACTTGGTGGCCTCACCGCGAAAGCGTGTCATCTAGGACTTCAGACTGGAGTCGTAGCGGTTGACAATCTACATATGCCAAGGCCCATGCATCTCTTCCCGTGGTACTGCGAGACAAAGTAACCCGACTACACCTTGTGTTGTTCGGCCACCGTCCAGTAAGCTGCGTTGCCGTCGTTACTCAGGTACCGGTTATGAAAGGTTTTCCTAACGGTTAGACAACCAGTTTGATGCATCCGAAAGTACGCCATATTTATATCTTGATGGAGGCCGGTTACTGAGTAACGATTTACAGAGCTCAACCATTCTCCCAGCTGCAACATCAGGGCTCCATAAAGTTTGCACTGTTTTCTGTGCAGATCGTGCTAAAGACTGGCGCAAAGAGGGATTTGACTCTAGCTGTACTAAATGCTGCGCCAAAGTTCGCCAATCACCTGAACTAAAAAGTAAACCATTTTCTCCGTGCTCTATCATAGAAGCTGAAGCACCTGCTTCCTTATTGGCTAAAACCACTGAGCCACACTCCATGGCTTCATTCACCACTGCTCCCCACCCCTCATAAGCGTTGCTTGGTAACACGTAGACATCGTGTTGAAGCATGAGATTTAGAACTTCACTTGGTGGAACTGGATTCATAAATTCGTATGAACCACTGGGTAGCAAACGAGACGCAAGCTTTTGCCACGCATCACGTTCAGGCCCAGCTCCGACTATTGTCAGCTTGACTGACGCGCCATTGGATAAAGCTTCTGCTGTTGCTTTTATTAGAGTATCAACTTTTTTCCATCCAAGCATTCTCCCCGCCCAAAGCACATTAAGTTTATTTTGTTTTTCAAACTTCACTGATTCAAAATTATTGCCGCCATGTCCATCTAAGAAATATCCCCACTTCCACATGTTTCGAAGATCATCCGATATAACTTTAATATCTCTAGCTGCGTATACGCCTATGGGAAGATAGTGGAACTGAGGGTATTTTGTCATCTCCCTGAAACGTTTTACAAGTTTGAAAAAAGGTGGCCAAAACATCCTTCCTTTACCCAATGGCGGCTTCCACCATCTTTCTGACATATAAAAACAAATTTTTCCGCTCTTTAAGCGGTCTAACATTCGATCAAAACGTCGATCACCGCAAAAAACTATGTCTGCCTCATCCCACCATCGTTCAAACTCATCACGTTCTGATTCAGTCTCACCCGCGCGTAAAATCCATGACTCTTGAACAGACTGATTCCAGCCCAATTTAGTGCGCTCCGGGTCAGGCGGCGCCGTAGCTACAAACCTAAAATTCTTCTCGCCGACTAATTTAGTTATGCTGCGAGCAAGTGGTAGTTGTAGATGACAAATTATATTTGTAACTTGAAGTATTTTCATTTTTAATGCGAATAAAACTTGCTTAAGTTTTTTTATTTAATTTCAAATAATTTTTTGAAATACGCCACTGTTTCTTTTAATCCATCATCCAACGCAACTTTGGGCTCCCAGCCTAGATGTGTTTTGGCTAGTGTAATGTCTGGTTGGCGTTGCTTGGGGTCATCGATGGGTAGGGTGTGGAAGGTGAGTTTGGATTGTCCGCCAACCAGTTTCAGAACTTTTTCGGCCAGTTCCAGCATGGTGAACTCACCGGGGTTGCCCATGTTGACGGGGCCGACAAAGTCGTCGGGGCTTTGCATCATGCGGACAAATCCTTCGATCAGGTCATCCACGTAGCAGAACGAACGGGTTTGCTGGCCGTCGCCATAGATGGTGATGTCTTGGCCATTGAGCGCTTGGACGATGAAGTTGCTTACCACCCTGCCGTCATTGGGGTGCATGCGGGGGCCGTAGGTGTTGAATATGCGCACTACTTTGATTTCTAGCGCGTGCTGGCGATGGTAGTCGAAGAACAAGGTTTCTGCGCAGCGCTTGCCTTCGTCGTAGCATGAGCGCGGTCCGATGGGGTTGACGCGGCCCCAGTAGCTTTCGGGCTGGGGGTGCACATCTGGGTCGCCATAGACTTCGCTGGTCGATGCCTGAAGAATGCGTGCCTTGGTGCGTTTGGCAAGCCCAAGCATGTTGATGGCACCGTGCACGCTGGTTTTGGTGGTTTGCACGGGGTCGTGCTGGTAGTGCACTGGCGAGGCTGGGCAGGCTAGGTTGTAGATCTGGTCCACCTCGACGTAGAGTGGAAAGGTGACATCGTGGCGCACCAGCTCGAAGTGGGGGTGACCAAGCAAATGGATCACGTTGTCTTTACTGCCGGTGAAGAAATTGTCTAGGCAGATTATGTCGTGTCCGTCATTTATCAAACGGTCGCAAAGATGTGAACCCAAGAAGCCGGCTCCGCCGGTGACGAGGGTTCTGGGGCGGGTGACGTAGTTTTTCATAAATTTTTATGTAAAGTTATTGGACATAGATTTAACAAATTGATGCGGTAGATTGAAATCTATTGGTCGCTGCCAAACAAGTCACGGGTATAAACTTTGTAGTCCACGCTGGCCAAATCGCTGGATTTGCGGTTGGCAATGATCACATCTGCCTGCTGCATGAATGCGGGCAAGTCGTTTACCACGCGCGAATGGTAGAAGGTGGGGGCGTGGATCGCGGGTTCGTGTACGATCACCTCAAGACCCTTAGCCTTGATGCGTTTCATGATGCCCTGTATGGCGCTGGAGCGGTAGTTGTCGCTGCCTGCTTTCATGATGAGGCGGTAGATGCCCACTACGGGGGGGCGGCCGCTGGATGTGGCTTGGGTTTCGGCAAGCTGGACCACCTCTTGGGCAATGAAGTCTTTGCGCGTGCTGTTGGCACTCACAATAGCTTGGATGAGCGTTTGCGGCACGTCGCGGTAGTTGGCCAGCAGTTGCTTTGTGTCTTTGGGCAGGCAGTAGCCACCGTAGCCGAAGCTGGGGTTGTTGTAGTGCTGGCCGATGCGGGGGTCTAGGCAGACGCCGTCGATGATCTGGCGCGTGTCGAGCCCGTGGGTGGCGGCGTAGGTGTCGAGTTCGTTGAAGAAGGCCACGCGCATGGCCAAGTAGGTGTTGGCAAAGAGCTTGATGGCCTCGGCTTCGGTGCTTTCGGTGAGCAGCATTGGAACGTCTGGGCGCAGGCTGGCTTGGCGCAACAGTTGGGCAAATTGTGCGCCACGCTGGCTGTTTTCGCCTACCACGATGCGGCTGGGGTGCAGGTTGTCGTGCAGGGCTTTGCCTTCGCGCAAGAACTCTGGGCTGAAGATCAGCTGGCTGGTGCCTAAGGCATGGCGGGTGCGAGCGGTGTAACCCACTGGCACGGTGGACTTGATGACCATTACCGCAGAGGGGTTGATGGCCATGACGTCGCGGATGACTGCTTCGATGGAGCGGGTGTTGAAGGTGTTGGTGTCGGGGTCGTAGTCGGTGGGGGTGGCGATGATCACGAAGTCTGCACCTTGGTAGGCGTCGCGCTGGTCAGGGGTAGCGCGGAGGTTCAGTGGTTTGTGCGCCAAATAGGCTTTGACGTCTGGATCGTCTATCGGTGAAAGCCGGCGGTTGAGCAGGTCTACCTTGTTTTTCACTAAGTCGAGCGCAACCACTTCGTGCTGTTGCGCCAATAGGATGGCGTTGGATAAGCCGACGTAGCCAAGCCCTGCGATGGCGATTTTCATATTTGCGAAAATTAAATTACTACCTGATATTAAATATTTATTGAGAAATTAGGTCTGGGTGAGCATTTATGGCAAACATTTACTGTACGGAATCTCTTAGAATGACTTTTAACCTCATTCAAACCTGTCAACATATTTACTATACATACCCGCCAATAAGCTATTGAATGATAAAATATCATCATATTCTTGGTTATCAAATGCGGTGTGGAAGTTCGACTCAAAAAAACCAAACTTAGAAAACACTTTTGGCGCCACACGAGAAGCTCGATCCATCGTAGTCGAAATTACTCTCCGCAAGCAATAGAATCGATATTCAAAATTAAACTTATTAGGAACTCTAAAGCCTAAATCTTCAGCCAACTGTTCAATAGCTTGATAATTTTTATTTTGCGACTTTTCACAACAAAAATTATAAAATATTTTTTTAACGATTTTAGCGATATTAGATCATAGCTAATGTGCGGTACTGCTGCTGTGCAAGCTTCAAAAAAACATAAATTAAATGTAATGTGATCAAATCTGCCTAGTGAAAAATTATAGGTTAACTTATCAATGAAATGCAACCCCCTGAAATCTTGATCCTTGTTCTTAACGCTTTCTTTTTTTAATCCATTATTAAAAATTGTATTTACAGGGTCAGAGGTGCCAACCCACGCAAGTGGTACACCAATCTCCAGGTATCTAAAAGTATGCAAAACCCCGACTAAAGCACTATATGCATCGGGAGTAACACTTTTAAAATAAATCCCACCCTGAGCTTGCTTGATTCGGTTTACCAGGGTCCTTCTTTGAAAGCCGCCTGAATATACTTGAGGAAGATATAAATAGCTTACCGAACCATTAATGCATTTTGCAAGCATTTTTTTACTATCACGCCACACTTCTTTTTTTGCAAAACCACAACTTACACGAATGCCTGAATAGTCAACAGAAGTATCACCCCAAAAGTAGTATGCCCTTGGTGAAACTATTGCCTCGACACGCGGGTATCGCGATACTACTCTATTCAGATGTTCAACTGCGTGCGGCATCATTGCATCATCATCACCAAGAAAATATATCCACTCTCCAGTAGCCTTAGATAAAAGAAACTCCCAGTTTTCATGCATAGCTAACGGTGAGTCTTGATTGTATATTTTAAGCCTTTTATCTGAAAAACTATTTAAAATTTCCCTAGAATCATCTGCACATTGATTCTCAGAGACTAAAATTTCAATCTCGGAAGAATTAATGTTGAGCGCACTTTGCACTGCATATTTAAGGTATCTGGCTCGATTTCTTGTGGGAATGAGTATGGACAAAGTTGGCTTCATGGCAAGTTATTTATTTCAATTAGATGATTGATGGCTGGCTAAAGCTGTGTTTGGACTGGCCATGACCAAACTCAACAAGATGACATGACAGAATCTTAAGAGCGTGCCCAAGACAGTTATGAGCGCTGAAGTTATAGTTGCATCCATTTTTGCGACTGGGTAAAATTTTAAAATTTTGATAGCATGACGCGTTTTCAAAACTATACAAATTCAGAAAACTTAGAAGATTTGATTACTTCAGCAAACACGCTTCAGGTATCCATCAGGCGCGACGCTGATCAAAAGTTTATGATCAATCTGCTTGTCGATGGTGAACTCGGGATGGGTTTTTAAGTATTCCCAGACTGCAGTCTTGGGGTTGTTGCCGGGGCCCCATGGGCGGTCAGGAAACATGTCGGCAGGCAGGTCTTCGACGATGGTGTCGAACACGACGCAGTAGCTGCCTACGCTGGTGAGCGGTGCATAGGCTTGCAACTCGGCCAGTACGTGATCATGGGTGTGGTTGCTATCGAGGCAAACCAAGATGCGCTTAAAGTCTTTGGCTACGTCGTGCACCTGCGCGATGATCTCGGGCGCAATGCTGGAGCCCTGTATCATTTGGATGCGGGAGGCCATGGGGTGGGCTTCAATAGCAGCGCGGTTGTGGGCACGGATATCAATGTCAACGCCCAGCACCTTACGTTTGGAGTGCTTGGGGTCGATCGTGGTGCCGGCCTCGATCGCTTCGCACATGTCGAGCAAGGCAAGCATGGATGCGCTCAAGATCAGCGAGCCGCCGTGGGCGATGCCCGTTTCGATGATCAGGTCGGGCTTGATCTGCCAGATCAGTTCCTGCATGGCAACCATGTCCTGCGGGTACTGGATGATGGGGCGGCCAAGTGCTGTGAATTTGTATGAGTACTTCGGAAGAGTTGAAGCAACCATAAATGAGTGCGCTGTCTTCATCAATGTAGAGACATCACGGTTGTCTGATACATTTTCATGTTGCTGTGATTTTGTCATTGGTCAATTGCTATATAGTGAAAGAAATTTCTTGACATTGCCTTGATTTCCTCAAGATAATTGGAGTTCATAACATAGATAGTGGACCCATGATCAAGTTTCTCCAAACATTGAGACGGAGATTGCACTTGGATCCCCGTGCCAGGCAAATACAATCCTTGCTTTGCAGGATTGACGTCGATTACCATGTTTACAGGTGCACCAAAGCGTTCGCGTAAGAGTGAGAAAATCACACCTTTTGAAGCACCACCCCACACGCAGACATTCTGCCTGTCCTGTCCTGTCCTGTCCTGTCCTGTCCTGTCCTGTCCTGTCCTGTCCTGTCCTGTCCAACAGATAAGCTCGCTAGAAAATCAGATGGAAATATTAGTGAGCGGGGATTGTCATCCTGCGGCACGCGCAGGGTTGCTAAATCAGCAATAACGTATATATATTGCCCACCAAAACAATGCCCAATTTCTATGACACTGCCAAACATTCTGTAAAAATCACTTAGCCGAAAATAATTAACGTGCTCATAGAAAATATCAAACCAAGTGCGATGAAGCATTATCCAGTCAAAACAGGGCACTTCAATGTAAACAAGCCCTTTCTGGTCATTTGCTTGACTCAATCTAAAGAGAAAATCAACTGGACTTGGAATGTGCTCCAATACGTGACGCATAATAAGGCCGCGCGCTGGAGAAGCAATGATGCCAGGCTCAAAATACTGTTTGACAACTCGAGGATTGCCACCCTCGTAGGTAGGATCAAAACCTGTGACATCGAACCCTAACTCCAACAGCAACTCAAGAAAGTATCCTTTACCGCAACCCACTTCAACCAGTCCAACTTTACCCATCCGCGCTTCGATACGGTTTGCCACCTCGTACAGATGTGCCTGAAAAACGCCGCTGATGCTCTGCTCGTTGTTGTAATCAGCGTCATAAACCATCAACTCGGGGCGAAAAGCAGCGTTGTATATCAGTCCGGTGTCTAGATCTTGGACAATAACGATATCTCCTTTGGGGCAAGATCGAGCCTCTTGCGCCGAAGGATATACGCGATTTTGCAATACCGGAAATTGAGTTTGGCAATAGAGTTCGCGAGTCATATGCAAAGTACCTACTTCAGGCATTGGGGATACCTATCACACACGGCGGATCAAATATGTTGTCTGGTCGCACACCGAACTGTAACAAATCATATCGACCGTATTCACTGGCAATACGCTCAGCCAACTGGCGAACTGTGATAGGCTCCCCAGAGCAAACATTGACTGGACCGTTATGATCGCTCAGGGCTACTTCGGCAATTTTCTTTCCTGCATCAACCACGTCCATGAAATCACGAATCTGTTTTCCGCTGGTCAACTCTGCAGGCTCACCTTTAACAAGCTGCCTACGTATATAAGGCACAAGACGAAGTTCATCTTCACCTTCGCCATAGAGATAGAATAAACGACACCAAGCGAAGCTCACAGACTGGGCAGGTAACCACTGGCATAGACTATAAAACAAGGCAGCCTTTGCGGCTGCATAAGGGGTCAAGGGCTTTAGTGCTGTATCCACCTTTAGCACACCGTGACTTTGGTCATACTCAGCGCACGTGCCTATTCCCACAAGGCGCTTAACACCAGCCTTTGTTGCGCCCTTCGCCAATTTTAATGATCCCATCAGACAATCCATATTGTAAGCTGATTGCTGATATTTTCCCGGCATTGTGTACCAAGCAGCGTGTATAACAATGTCAACGCCTTGGCATTGCGCTACCCACCAATCTTCGTCTTCAGAAAAGATATCTTGCGTTGTTACGATTCTCTCGACCCGGCGCACACCGAACAGAGAAGCGTTTATGCTAGGGCGCACTACCGGTATTAGCGCGACTCCTTCGACATCTAGAGCGCGAATAATTTGACGCCCGACAAATCCTGTAGCACCAGTAATGAGCACTCGCGTCATAAAAAACTCAACACTGGCACTGCAGTGACAAAACGAGTGCCGCTCTCGGCTAGGTAACTGTGCTGCTGCCGCACTTCTGCGGATAGGTTCCACGGAAGGATGAGTACAAGGTCTGGGCGTTCGGACAGCAGATGGGCAGGCGGCAGTATGGGTATGTGGCTGCCGGGCAGGTATCGGCCTTGTTTGGCCGCTGCGGCGTCGCAGACGTAGGGCAGTAAATCGGGCTTGACGCCGGCATAGTTGAGCAAGGTGTTGCCCTTGGCTGCGGCGCCATAGGCTCCTACTTTTATGCCTGCCTGCTTTTGCTCTATCAGGAAGGTGAGCAAATCGTTTTTGACTTTGTCTGCGCGCTGTTGAAAGCTTAGGTAGGTTTGCAGACGCTGCAAGCCGCTGCGCATCTCCGCTTGCAAAAGCTCGGTGACAGACGATTGGGTGGCCCGTGCGTCGTCGGCATGTGCCCCATAGACCCGCAGGCTACCGCCATGCGTGGGCAGCAGCTCCACATGCCAGATGCGCAGCCCAGCAGCAGCAAAGATGCTGCTGACCGTGTGCAGCGACAGATACGAGAAATGCTCGTGATACACGGTGTCGAACTGGGCGTGTTCGATCAATTGCATCAGGTGAGGAAACTCGAGGGTGATGGTACCAGTTGGCTTGAGTGCGGCCTTGAGCCCCCGGGTAAAGTCGTTGATGTCTGGCACGTGGGCATAGACATTGTTGCCCGCGATAAGGTCGGCTTGTTGGCCTGCAGCCGCGAGCCGCTGGGCTAGTGCCTCACCAAAAAACTCGCGCAGAACTGGGATGCCGAGTTTTTCGGCAGCCGCCGCCGTGCTGGCTGTGGGTTCGATGCCTAGGCAGGGTATGCCTGCGGCAACGAAGTTTTTGAGCAGATAGCCGTCGTTGGAGGCGACTTCTATGACGAGACTGTGGCTGCCAAGGGCCAATTCTTTAATTATCTGCGTGGCGTAGCACGCGGCATGTGCAAGCCAACCGGACGAGGTGCTGGAGAAGTAGGCGTAGTCGGATGTAAACAGGGCATCGGCCCTAGCATAGTCCTCGGTTTGCACCAGCCAGCAGTGATCGCACACTTTGACCTTGAGGGGGTAATAGGTTTCTGGCCGGCTCAAGTCGGCCTCGCTCAAGTAGGCGTTTGATGGTGGAGCGTGGCCCAGATCAAGGAAGGTATGGGTGAGCGTGGTTCCGCAGTGGCGGCATTTCATGGTGCGAGCCCCTGAAAACTCGTATCGATGAACGGGTAGCTGTTGTCACGCTCGGAAAGGCCGGTGGCACTGAGTGGCCAAGGGATGGCAAGACGAGGGTCATTGTAGCGCAGCCCGCATTCTGCCTCGGGGGTGTACGCGGCGGTGTGCAGGTAGAGCAGTTCGCTGTCTGGCTCCAGCACTTGGAAGCCATGGGCAAAGCCCTCGGGTATGAGCATCATGCGCGCGTTGACCGGGGTGAGCTCAACGGCGTGCCAGTGCAGGTAGGTGGGCGAGCCCTTGCGCACATCGACTGCTACATCCCAGACGCGGCCTTTGAGGCAGCGCACCAGTTTCATTTCAGCATGGGGATGGTGCTGAAAGTGTAAGCCGCGCACTGTGCCCACTGTAACGGTGCGCGAATGGTTGATCTGCACGATTTGGCGTTGCCCGATTAGGGTGCTGAGTTCGTGCACACAATACAGACGGGCAAATGCGCCGCGCGCATCAGTAAACGGCGTGGTTTCGATGACGCACAAGCCGGGTATAGGCGTGGGTTGAACGTTCATGTGCGGGCCCATTCAATACCGGCGCGGGTGGCGTCTGCGATGTAGGTTTGTAACTGCGCGCGGCTGGCAATATCCCCCGTTTCTAGCCAAGCTCGATACCATTGGGCGGTTTGGTGCAATGTGATGTCGATGTTCCAGACAGGTTGCCAGCGCAGCAGGCTGCGCGCCTTGGCGCTGTCAAGGTATAGCTGCATGGCTTCGTGGGGCTGTGGTCTGTCGGTGACGTGCCAGCGCAGTGCATTCCAATGGCAGGCGAGCTTGCCCAGTACCTCGGAGACGCCGCGGTTGCCCTGCGGCTCGGGGCCGAAGTTCCAAGCTTGTGCAAACGTTTGCTCACGCATGAGCAGCTTTTGGCCCAATAGCAAATAACCGCTCAGGGATTCGAGCACATGCTGCCAAGGCCGGGTGGCTTGGGGGCTGCGAACTTCTAGGGATTGATTTTGTTGCAGTGCCCGGATCAAATCGGGGATCAGGCGGTCTTCGGACCAGTCGCCACCGCCGATGACGTTGCCTGCCCGTGCGGTAGCGAGCAAGGGTACCGTGCTGGTGGAGTAAAAGCTGCTGCGGTAGCTGGCCGCAACCAGCTCAGTCCCGGCCTTGGAAGCGCTGTAGGGATCGTGACCGCCGAGGTGGTCGTTTTCGCGGTAGCCCCACGGCCACTCGCGATTTTCGTAGCATTTGTCGGTGGTGACGACGACGATGGCGCGAACGCTTGGCTGCTGGCGACAGGCTTCCAGCACGTGGGCTGTGCCCATGACGTTGGTGGACCAGGTTTCGATTGGATCCCGGTAAGAGCGCCGAACCAAGGGTTGCGCGGCCAAATGGAAAACCGTCTCTGCTTGGCTTGCAGAGATGATTTTTTGCAGGCCCGCGAGGTCGCGAATGTCGTGCCGGTGGTCAGCTATGGGCAATTGCAGCAAATCCCAATGGTTGGGCTGTGCTTCGGGTGCCAAGGCTACGCCAGTCACCTCGGCACCCAGTTCGTGCAGCCACAGCGCAAGCCAACTGCCCTTGAAGCCGGTATGCCCGGTGAGCAGGACGCGCTTGCCGCGATAAATGTCACCAAACAGGCTCATTTCCAGATTTTCCAGGGCGCAGTGCCTGAAGCCCAGAGTTGTTCCAGATGGTTTTTGTCGCGCAGCGTGTCCATAGGCTGCCAGAAACCACGATGCTCGAAAGCCTGCAACTGCCCTGATCTGGCGACAGTCTCCAGCGGACTGCCCTCCCATGAGCTTTGATCGCCGTCGATGTAATCAATGACGCGGGGGTTGAGGACAAAAAAACCGCCATTGATCCAAGCCCCATCGCCAGGTGGCTTTTCTTGGAAACCCTGCACAGCAGTGCCTTCGCGCAGCAAGGCGCCATAACGCCCGGGCGGTTGGACTGCAGTCACAGTGGCAAGCTTGCCGTGTTTGCGATGGAAGCTGAGTTGCGCCGCGATGTCGATGTCTGCAACACCATCGCCGTAAGTGAAGCAAAAGGCTTCTTCGTCCTGAAGGTAGTCCTTAACCCGGCGCAAACGGCCACCGGTCAGGGTGTCTTCACCGGTATCGACAAGGGTCACGCGCCAAGGCTCGGCTTTTTGCTCGTGCACTTCCATGCGGTTGTGCGCCATGTCGAAGGTGACGTCGGACATGTGCAGAAAATAGTTGGCAAAGTATTCTTTGATCACGTAGCCTTTGTAGCCGCAGCAGATGATGAAGTCGTTTACGCCATGAGCCGCATAGATTTTCATGATGTGCCAAAGCAGAGGGCGGCCACCGATTTCGATCATGGGCTTGGGCTTTAGGTGGGTTTCTTCGGAAATGCGGGTGCCTAGGCCGCCGGCGAGGATTACTGCTTTCATTAACTGGCTCCAGATTGTTTTTTATATTCGACTACTACTCCACCCTCGACCCGGTAAATCGCCTCGCAACTGCGCAGGGTGGAGGTGCGGTGGGCGATCATGATCACGGTGAGGGTGCGGCTTAGGCCTTCGACGGCTTCGAGCACGGCTTCTTCGGTGGCGTTGTCGAGCGCACTGGTGGCCTCGTCGAACACCAGAACGTCGGCTTGTTTGTATAGGGCGCGGGCGATGGCCAAACGCTGCCTCTGCCCGCCCGAGAGGCGCACGCCGCGCTCACCGACCATGGTCTGGTAGCCCTGCGGCCAGGCCTCGATGGTGCTGGCGATCTGCGCGCGCTGGGCGGCAAGG
>Ga0075011_10001106_pt1 | contig 14459 bp, 13 predicted proteins | sample TARM_MetaG_T_14_FD_72354 | JGI IMG/M metagenome (GOLD analysis project Ga0075011, IMG submission 72354) | Freshwater microbial communities from Pennsylvania, USA, analyzing microbe dynamics in response to fracking - TARM_MetaG_T_14 | ecosystem: Environmental > Aquatic > Freshwater > River...
ATCTCGGCCAAGCCAGCATTGATGGTTTGTAGCGAGACACTTAAAAAACGCACCACATAGGCAAACAGCAAGGCAAACAAGGTGCCCGAGAGTAATAAGCCCGGATTGTAGTCAAACCAGCTTTTGCTCAGAGCAATGATAGCGTGGTCTAGTTTGCTCAATACCAACAACAGGCCAACGGCAATCACCAACCCAGGAATGGCATAGCCTAAACCGGCAAAGGTCACACTCACGCGTACCGCTGGCGTAGGTAACTGGCGGCGGCCGTAACCAAGCCAAAGGGCCATAGTCACCACAATCACCGCGGCAATTAGAGCTAGCATAAAGCTGTTAAAGGTGAGCTGCCAAAAGTCAGGGTCGACCCACACTTGCCAGCGCTCTAACGACCAACTGGCCAGTTGCAGTGCCGGTAAAATAAAGCCAAACACTAGCGGTAACCAACACACCAAGCTGGCCAGCCAAGCTTTGGCGCCGTGTAATTGAAAGGGTTGGGCGGGGCGGCTAGAGCGTTGATCGTAACGTGCTTGACGACGTGACCAGCGCTCTAAGAACATCAGGGCGATCACTGCTACCAGCAGCATCCCAGCCAACTGCAGAGCACCGTTTAAATCACCTAAACCGTACCAAGTACGGAAAATACCGGTAGTGAAGGTGGTGACGCCAAAATAGGCGACGGTACCGTAATCGGCGAGGGTTTCCATCAGCGCTAGGGTGGTGCCGGTCACTATGGCTGGGCGTGCCAGCGGTAACGCCAACCGGACAAAGCACTGCCATGGGTTCAGGCCAAGACTACGTCCTGCTTCTAGGGTCGTGGCGGATTGCTGAATAAAGGTCGCTCGGGTAATCAGGTAAACGTACGGAAACAGTACTAAGCTCAAGACGAGGATAGCGCCGCCTAAGCTCCGAATTTGGGGAAACCAGTAATCACCGTAGCCCCACCCAAAGGTGTCGCGCAGCATGGTTTGCACCGGGCCGGCAAAATCAAGCATGCCGGTGTAGGTGTAGGCGGTGATGTAGGCCGGCATGGCAAGTGGCAGTAACAAAGCCCACGTGAGGAACCGTTGGCCAGGGAATCGACAGGCGGTAGTTAACCAGGCGGTGCTTACGCCGAGCGTGATAACGCCAACGGCAACCCCAAGCAGTAACCATAAAGAATGCCGGATGTACTCGGGCACCACCGTTTGCCACAGGTGGCTAAGGGTAGCGTAATCACCGCCGATGAGCAGTTCTACGCCAACCCATAAAATCACTAACAACGGCAGCCCTAACAGAGCTGCCGTTGCAATCAGCGATAATTTACGCCACGCCGTGAACACGCTTAACGCCAGCCTGCACGGTTCATTAATTTAACCGCATCGGCATTGTTCTCACCTAAGAAACGCATGGACAGGTCGTCAGCTTTAAACTCGCCCCATGCTTGTAAGGTTTCGCTCCACTCAACCCCTGTTACGGCAGGGTATTCATTGTTGGTGGCGGCGTACCAAGCTTGCGATTCAGGCGACAGCAAGAACGCAATGAGTTGCTCTGCAGCGGCTTTATTTTTCGCATGTTTGGTGATGCCAATGCCACTGACGTTGACGTGGGTACCAAAGCTATCTTGATTGGGCCAAAAGATTTTCAGCTTACTCGCGGCTTCGCGCTGCTCGGCGTCATCACCAGTTTGCATCAGGCCAAAGTAGTAAGTATTGGCAACGGCTAGGTCACACATGCCTGCAGCGGCTGCTTTTAATTGGTCACGGTCACCGCCCACCGGAGGTTTTGCTAGGTTAGCAACAAGGCCTTCAGCCCATTGCTCGGTGGCCTCTGGGCCCCAGTGTTCGATTAGCGCCGCAGTTAACGATTGATTGTAAATGTTGTCTGAAGAACGGATACAGACTTTCTTGCGCCATTCTGGTTTAGCTAAGTCTTCGTAGCCAGTTAATTGGCTCGGGTCAACTTTACCTTCAACATAGAAAATAGGGCGCGCCCGTAAGCTTAAGCCTACCCATAAATCATCGCTACCATGCAAATGCTCAGGCACTGCAGCTAACACAGCTGGGTCGGTCAGCGGCTGAAACACGCCTGCTTGCGCGGCACGGTGCAAGTTACCAGCATCAACGGTGAGGAATAAATCGGCCGGAGTGTTTTCGCCTTCGTTCTGTAACCGGGCCAAGAGGGCATCGCCGCCACCGGTTAATAAGCGTACTTCAATACCAGTTTTGGCAGTAAATTGCTCCAGTGCAGGTTTAATTAGCGCTTCTTTACGCGCAGAATATACGTTAACCGTGGTAGCTTGTGCTACTGTTGCGGTTAAGCTTGCTGCAATTGCAGTCATGGTAAGTAATTTGCGGAACATGATTGAACTCATGGTGATTTACCTCGTAATGTTACGTGGATTATATAGAAAAAATAAAAGGAACGATATTGATTCGCATTAAGTAACCATTAAGAGTTATTCTCGTGCAAATGCGAATCATTATCAACAAATAATTTGTAAAATCTAGGAAAGAGACCTTCAGCCTATGTCAAATATGTCAGCACTAGCGCTCATTGGGGTGTTATCTATCTTGTGCCAATGGGGTGCATGGCGGTTAAAAATACCAGCGATTTTACCTCTGTTGTTAGTGGGATTAGCGATTGGCCCAGGTTTGGGCTGGTTAGATCCTGATGCGGTGTTCGGTGATTTATTATTCCCCATTGTGTCACTTTCGGTTGCTATTATTTTATTTGAAGGCGCATTAACGCTGCGTTTTGATGAAATCCGTGGGCACGGCCGCATGGTAACTAACTTGGTTAGTATCGGCATGGTCATTACTTGGCTGATGATTGCGGTGGCGGCTTATTATCTGATTGGCTTTGGCTGGGAGATGGCGGCGCTGTTTGGGGCGTTGGTGGTGGTGACTGGCCCGACAGTGATCATGCCGATGTTACGATCGGTACGGCCGTTAGCTCGGCTGGGCAACATTTTACGTTGGGAAGGGATCATCATCGACCCGATCGGTGCCTTGTTAGCGGTGTTGGTGTATGAGTTTATTATTGCCAATCAAGGCGCCGGTATCAGCCACGCCATGCAGGCCTTTGCCACTACGTTAGGGGTAGGCTTCGCGCTGGGTTTTGCCAGCGGCAAATTACTCGGACAAGCGCTTAAATTTAGTATCTTTCCGCATTATTTGAAAAACGTCGCTACGGTAGCTGTGGTGTTAGGGGTGTTCGCCTTATCCAATGCCTTGCAACACGAGTCTGGGCTGCTGACCGTGACTGTTATGGGGATGGTGATGGCGAATATGCGCGGGCTAGATTTAGATGACATCCTTGAGTTCAAAGAAACCTTAAGTGTGCTGCTTATATCTGGGTTGTTTATTCTGTTAGCGGCGCGCTTAAATGCGGATGCCTTTAGCAGCCTAGGCATGCCGGCGGTGTTACTGTTGGTGATTATCATATTTGTGGTACGCCCAGTGAGTGTGTGGGTGTCTTCCATCGGTACCCAAACCACCTTTAAAGAAAAGATCTTGCTCAGTTGGATTGCGCCACGCGGGATTGTTGCAGCGGCGGTATCAGCGTTGTTTGCCTTAAAAATGCAAGAGGCTGGCTGGGAGCAAGCGGACGTGTTAGTTCCCTTGGTGTTCTTGGTGATTTTAAGCACTGTGGTGTTGCAAAGCTTAACCGCCAAGCCGTTGGCGCACTTTCTAACGCTGCGGGAACCGCCACCACGGGGCTTTCTCATATTTGGCGCCAATCCGCCGGCGCGGCAAATTGCCAAAGCCCTGAAGGAACATAATTTTCCGGTGTTATTAGCCGACACTAACTGGGAACACGTGAAGTTAGCGCGCATGGAAAACTTGCCGGTGTACTTTGGTAACCCTACTTCAGAGCATGCTGAAAATAATATGGATCTGAATGGCATTGGCCAGGTGTTGATTCTGTCGCCATATCGGCAGTTAAACCCGGTTGTCGCGATGCACTTTATGGATTGGTTTGACGAAGACAAGATCTTTGCTCTGCAAAACTCCGAGCATGATGCGCCGGCTCGTAACCAATTACCGGAAGTGTTTCGTAAGCGCTTAAAATTGTTCGGCAAAGGGGTAAGCTTTTCTAAGTTATCAAGCTTGTCGTTTCAGGGAGCGCAGGTGAAAACCACTGCACTGACTGAGTCGTTTCACTACGATGACTATCAAGAGCGCTATGGTAACCGAGCTTTGCCGTTATTTGCCTTAGACGAACGTGGGGTATGCCATTTGTTTAGTGCGGACCAAACCTTTACGCCGGCAGCCGGTTGGCAGATTGTCGCTTTGATAAGTCCAGAGCAAGAAAAGAAGCCAGATCAAGCTTCCGCTTAACACTAAATTAACCAAGAAAACAGAAACTTACTACTTTGTTGCGAAATTGTAATTGATTTGGAAAATAAAGTTAGTTATAGTCTAACTCATGGATTGCGGGGTTACTTCACGGATTGACGTGACCCTGTTCGAACACGGATGTTCTTCCTTTCTTTTTATTCAGTGCCATTCCCTTTATACTCTTGTACTTAAATTACCTGTAAGTGAATCTTACCAGCCCAAGCTGCGGCCGCTGCCGTACTGTCATGAGATGAATATGATGCAGTTGAACAAATCTTCCACATTGACGCATCTTGGTAGCCTAATTGTGGCTGCGAGTTGGCTGTTGCTCAGCGGTTGTCAGCCAGCTGGCGATGCCGAACGCTTAACCAACCAAGAGCTAGCCTTAGTACAGACCATCGACCAACAGCAGCTACCTAACCAAGATTGGGCGCTGTCGAGTGCGGTCATTCAGCTTAGTTTTTGTCGCAATCGAGTCAATGATACCTTACTTGCCGAAGGCGAAGAACTCAATCGCTGGCGCTTGGTAGGTGAGCGCTCAGCGTTTCCGCGCCAACGTCAAGAAGGGCTAGAGCAGTTAGCAGAGCTCTACCATGACCATGGCGTGCTGTTATGGCAGCAGTGGGGGACGGTAAGTTCACAGTTATACCGCATTGCTTATCCTAGCCGATACAGCGAACCTAATGTGTTTAATGCGCTAGCCAGCTTAGGCCGCGATGAAAAAATTTGTTTCAGCTCGTTAGACGCCAGCCAAAGTGAGTAGTAACGCCTTATGACCGCACTTCATCAACATTTACAAGCCAAACTCGAAGCCGCCTTTGCCCCTATTTACCTGCAATTGCTGAATGAAAGCGATCAGCACGGCACAGCTAGTGATGATTCGCATTATAAGTTGGTGCTGGTGAGCGCTAGCTTCGCGGGCCAACGTCTGTTACAACGCCATCGGGCGGTCAACAAACTGCTGCAAGAAGAACTTGCTGGGGCAATTCACGCGTTAGCTCTACATCTATACAGCCCAGACGAATGGCCGCTGCAGCAGGTTCCAGATTCACCAGCCTGTCGCGGCGGCAGTAAGCTCGACAACTAATCAGATCACTTGATGGGTGCAGCTCGGTTAAACTACCCGGATCAAAGCACCAGCTTGTTGATTATGGCTAACTCAAGCCTAGACCCTAGCTTAAAGGATAGTAGCAATGATTATTCAACCTAAAATTCGTGGTTTTATTTGTACTAACGCCCATCCTGTGGGCTGTGCGGCTCATGTACAACAACAAATTGATTTTATCAAACAACAACCTAAATTAACGCAAGTGCCACAGCGGGTGTTAGTGATCGGCTGTTCTACCGGTTATGGTTTGGCCTCGCGTATTGCTGCTGCCTACGGTGCTGGCGCCAAAACCTTAGGCGTGTGTTTTGAAAAAGAGCCGAGCGAAAAACGCACCGCGACTGCAGGTTGGTATAACACGGCAGCATTTCATCAAGCAGCTAAGGCTGATGGTCTTTATGCCCATACCATCAACGGTGATGCTTTCTCGAATGAAATCAAAGCACAAGTTATTGAACAAATTAAGCAAGACTTCGGTCAGGTTGATTTGGTAATCTACAGCTTGGCTTCGCCGAAGCGTAAAGATCCGGTTACAGGTGAAGTTTATAGCTCAACGTTGAAGCCTATTGGTGACAGCTATACCACCAAAACCTACCACACCGACAAAGATCAAGTGACTGAAATCACTTTAGATCCTGCTACTGATGACGAAATTGCGCAAACCATCAAAGTGATGGGCGGAGAAGATTGGGAACTTTGGTTGGCAGCCCTGCATGATGCTGGCGTATTAGCACCTAATGCAAAAACCACGGCCTACACCTATATTGGTAAAAAGCTGACCTGGCCAATTTACGGTCAAGCCACCATTGGTAAAGCTAAAGAGGACTTGGACCGTGCGGCAGCTGCGATGCGTACGCGCTATACCGATCTTAATCTAGAAGCCTACGTATCTTCATTAAAGGCCCTAGTGACTCAAGCTAGCTCAGCAATTCCTGTCATGCCGCTATATATCTCGTTGATTTATGGGGTGATGAAGCAAGAGGGTACCCACGAGGGTTGTATCGAACAAATTTATCGATTGTTCAACGAAGCCCTTTACAGCGAAGACCGATTGTTGGATGAAGCTGGCCGCTTATTTATGAATGGCTGGGAAACCAATGATGCGACGCAAGCCAAGGTTGAAGCTCTTTGGCATCAAGTGAATCAAGAAAATTTCCATCAATTGGCTGACTACGCAGGTTATCACAGTGATTTCTTGAAGTTGTTTGGGTTTGGGATTGATGGGGTTGATTATGATGCGGATGTCGATCCTATGGTTGGGTTTGATTGAAGGGCAACAGCAAAGCTCGGTTAGCTTTTAGATAGGAGCTATTGGTTGGCTTTTTCGGTGACCGAAATACGACTAACGAATAACGACTATCGATTGGTTTTTACATTTGTTTTGTAATCCAAAAGTGCTAAAATGCCGGCCCTAGGTGAAAATGGACAGAATTTGGTCAGTCGCGGCGTGCGGAGAAATGCGTACGACGTGGCTGGAATGAGATTAATCTTCCCTAACGAGTAGTGCAAACGCGTATGATTACGATCAAAAAAGGGCTAAATATCCCAATCTCGGGAATGCCCCAACAAGCTATTGATGATGGCCAAGCCATCACCACCGTTGCCGTACTGGGTGAAGAGTATGTGGGGATGCGCCCAACCATGCAGGTTAAGGTTGAGGACCGCGTCAAAAAAGGCCAGGTACTTTTCGAAGATAAGAAAAACCCAGGAATTAAATTCACTGCACCAGCTGCTGGCGTTGTAAAAGACGTGATGCGTGGCGCCAAACGTGTGTTACAAGCCGTTATTATTGAAATTGACGGTGATGAGCAAGAAACGTTTGCCAGCTACGACAGTAAAGACTTAGCTAGTTTGCCGCGCGACCAAGTGGTTGAGCAATTGAACAATGCGGGTCAATGGGTAGCCTTACGTACGCGGCCTTTTAGTCGTTCGCCGAAGCTAGACGCAGAGCCTACTGCGATCTTCGTGAATGCGATGGACACCAATCCGTTAGCGGCCGACCCAGCTGTAATCATCAGCCAAGAGCAACAAGCCTTTATCGATGGTCTGAACCTGTTAACCACGTTAACCAAAGGTAAGGTGTTTGTGGCGAAAGCTGCTGATGCAAAAGTTGATGTGGGTCATGCTAAGGTTCAATTAGAGAGCTTTGCTGGTCCGCATCCTGCTGGTCTGGTAGGTACTCATATTCATTTCTTACAGCCGGTATCTATGGCCAAGCAGGTTTGGCACATCGGTTATCAAGACGTGATTGCCTACGGTAAATTATTCACCACCGGCCAGGTTTACACCGATCGTGTGGTTGCTTTAGCCGGCCCTGGTACGAAAAAACCTCGGTTGTTGCGTACTCGATTGGGCGCAAACTTGCGCGAGCTAACCAAAGGTGAGTTGGCGCAGGGTAAAAACCGGATTATTTCTGGTTCAGTGCTAAACGGTCACAAAGTTGACGATGCTCATCAGTGGTTAGGTCGTTTCCATACCCAAGTGAGTGTGTTGCCTGAGGGTGATCAGAAAGAATTCTTTGGTTGGATCAAGCCTGGTTCAAACCAACACTCAGTTACGCGTGCATACTTGGGTCATTTGTCACCTAAAAAGCTGTTTGCGATGACGACTACCACCAACGGTTCAGATCGTTCAATGGTGCCAATCGGCAACTATGAGCGCGTGATGCCGCTTGATATTTTACCAACGATTTTGCTACGTGACTTGCTCTCTGGCGATACTGAACAGGCGCAAAAGTTAGGCTGTTTAGAACTCGACGAAGAGGATTTAGCGCTCTGTTCTTATGTTTGCCCAGGCAAATATGAGTACGGTCCGGTGTTACGTAACATGTTGACCGAAATTGAGAAAGAGGGCTAATCATGGGCTTGAAACATTTTCTTGAGAAAATTGAGCCAAACTTCGAGAAAGGCGGCAAGTACGAGAAGTTCTATGCCTTATACGAAGCTGCAGCAACTATTTTCTATACGCCAGGTAAAGTGACCAAAGGCATTACCCACGTTAAAGATAGCGTTGACCTAAAACGCATCATGATTTTGGTGTGGATGATGACTTTCCCAGCGATGTTCTGGGGTATGTACAACATCGGTAACCAAGCGGCATTAGCCTTAACTGACGGTTATCAGTTAGCTGATATCTGGCAAGTAGGTATTTTTACTGCCTTAGGTGGTGATCTAGCTACCGCTGGCTGGGCCGGTAAGCTGTTCTACGGCGCCTGCTTCTTTGTACCTGTGTACGCGACCACCTTTATTGTGGGTGGTTTCTGGGAAGTTTTATTTGCTTCTGTACGTAAGCACGAAATCAACGAAGGCTTCTTCGTCACGTCAGTTCTGTTTGCCTTAACCTTGCCCGCAACCATGCCGTTATGGCAAGTAGCCTTAGGTATTACCTTTGGTGTGGTGATTGGTAAAGAAGTGTTTGGCGGTACTGGCCGTAACTTCTTGAACCCAGCCTTAACCGGTCGTGCGTTCTTGTACTTTGCCTTCCCAGCGTCTATCTCTGGTGAGCAAGTATGGACTGCAGTTGACGGCTACTCTGGCGCCACTTTGCTAAGCCAAGCAACTCAAGGCACTGATTACATTGCCAATATGGATTTATGGATGGATGCCTTCTTAGGTAATATCCAAGGTTCAATGGGCGAAGTATCTACCCTGATGATTCTGATTGGCGGGTTAGCACTGATTTACTTCCGTATTGCCTCATGGCGCATCGTATCAGGTGTGTTTGTAGGTATGGTCGCGTTGTCATTATTGTTCAACGTGGTTGGCAGTGACAGCAACCCAATGTTTGCTATGCCTTGGTACTGGCACCTGGTGGTAGGTGGTTTTGCCTTCGGTATGATGTTTATGGCAACGGACCCAGTGTCAGCCTCATTCACCAACAAAGGTAAGTTTTATTATGGCTTCTTAATTGGTGCCATGACGGTACTTATCCGAGTGGTAAACCCTGCGTATCCAGAAGGTATTATGTTAGCGATTTTATTCTCTAACGTATTTGCCCCGCTGTTTGACCACTTTGTTGTTCAATCAAACATTAAACGGAGACTGGCACGCAATGGCTAATAAAAATGAATCACTAGGCAAAACGCTGTTTGTGGTTATCGCCCTCTGTTTAGTGTGCGCGATAATCGTGGCAGGTTCTGCGGTTGGCTTGAAGCCTTTACAACAGAAAAACGCTGCGCTAGACATGCAACGTAACGTGTTAGATGCTGCGGGTTTATTAACTCCAGAAACTAACGTTATCGAGCTGTTTGAGCAGCGCGTAGAGACGCGTTTATTCAACCTTAATACGCTCGAAGAAGTTGAATCTGTAGACGGCAAAAATGCCACGGACTACGATCCTATCGCGTCTGCTAAAAAAGCAGGTTTGGGCACTAAATTAGATAAAGCTGATGACAAAGCTGGTATCGGTTCTCGTGAAGATGTAGCTAAAGTCTATTTTATCAATGATGCCCAAGGCGAGTTAGAGACAGTCGTTGTGTTTGTTCGCGGCTACGGCTTGTGGGGTACCATGTACGGCTTCATGGCAGTGGCACCTGACATGAACACCATCAAAGGTATCAACTACTACGAGCACACTGAAACTCCAGGGTTAGGTGGCGAAATCCAGAATCCAAACTGGGCTGCCAGCTGGCAGGGTAAAGAAATCTACGCCGACGGCGAGGTTGCTCTTAACGTGACGAAAAACGTGACTGACAAAGCTCATGACGTAGATGCACTGTCTGGTGCAACCTTAACCAGCAACGGTGTTGAGAACACCATGCAGTTCTGGTTTAGCGACAAGGCTTACGGCCCGCTATTTGACAAAATTCGCAAAGGGGAGCTGAACTAATGGCGAGTGCAAAAGAAGTCAAAGAGGTTCTGTTTGGACCGATTTTTGCCAATAACCCAATTGCCTTACAAATCTTAGGTATTTGCTCGGCGTTGGCAGTAACGTCAAAAATGGAAAATACTTTGGTTATGTGTATTGCACTAACCTTAGTAACGGCATTTTCTAACTTGTTTATCTCAATTATCCGTAACCACATTCCTTCGAGCGTACGGATTATTGTGCAAATGACGATCATTGCCAGCTTGGTTATCGTGGTTGACCAAATCCTGCGTGCTTACGCCTACAGCATCGCCAAAGAACTGTCGGTATTCGTTGGTTTGATTATTACCAACTGTATCGTTATGGGCCGTGCTGAAGCCTATGCGATGAAGAGCCCACCTATGTTGTCGTTCTTAGACGGTATCGGTAATGGTTTGGGTTACTCGGTGGTATTGCTTACTGTCGGTTTTGTTCGCGAATTGTTCGGTTCAGGTAGCCTGTTTGGTTATCAGATCATGTCACTGGCTTCTGAAGGGGGTTGGTATCAACCAATCGGCTTGTTGGTATTACCACCAAGTGCGTTCTTCATTATCGGTGGTTTTATTTGGGTACTGCGTACCTTCCGTACCGAACAAGTAGAGCCGAAGGAATAAGGATCAGACCATGGAAGCCTATATCAGTTTATTTATTAAATCGATTTTCGTTGAAAACTTAGCGTTGTCGTTCTTCCTTGGTATGTGTACTTTCTTGGCGGTGTCTAAGAAAGTAACCACAGCTTTTGGTTTGGGCGTTGCAGTTATCGTGGTACTGGGCATTTCAGTACCAGCGAACAACTTGGTTTACCACAACATTTTGGCGCCAGGGGCGTTAGATTGGGCTGGTTTTCCGGATGCAGACTTGAGTTTCTTGCGTTTCTTAACCTTTATCGGCGTTATTGCAGCGTTGGTACAGATTTTGGAAATGGCATTAGACAAATACGTACCTGCTTTATACAACGCGTTAGGTATTTTCCTACCGTTGATTACCGTGAATTGCGCTATTTTTGGTGGCGTGTCATTCATGGTAGAGCGTGACTACAACTTCACTGAAAGTGTGGTTTACGGTATTGGCGGTGGCGTTGGTTGGGCGCTTGCCATTGTGGCGTTGGCTGCAGTGCGCGAGAAGCTGAAATATGCGGACGTGCCAGATGGTTTACGTGGGTTGGGCATCACCTTTATGACGGTGGGTCTGATTGGTTTAGGGTTTATGTCTTTCTCAGGCATTTCACTCTAATTTCATCCGGTTACGAACGATAACGTATTAAGTAGAGGTACGAGTCGATGCAAGGGCAAGATTTAACACTTATAGCGCTCGGCGTAGGCATGTTTACCTTGATTGTATTAATTTTAGTGGCGGTGATCATGGTCGCCAAGTCAAAATTAGTGCCTCAGGGTGATGTCGAGATTTTAATTAATGATGATGAAGACAAGAAAATTACCACGCAGCCAGGTACTAAATTATTAGGCGCCTTAGCTAATGCTGGTATCTTCGTATCGTCAGCTTGTGGTGGTGGTGGTTCATGTGGCCAGTGCCGTGTGATTATCAAAGAGGGTGGCGGTGATATTCTGCCTACCGAACGTGATCACATTAACCGCAAAGAAGCTCGTGAAGGCTGCCGTTTATCGTGTCAGGTAAACGTGAAGCAAGATATGAAAATCGAGCTTCCAGAAGAAGTGTTTGGTATTCGTAAGTGGGATTGTACGGTTAAGTCTAACAACAACGTAGCCACCTTCATCAAAGAATTTGTGGTGCAGTTGCCAGAAGGTGAAGAAGTACCGTTCCGCGCTGGTGGTTATATTCAGATCGAATGTCCACCGCACCATGTGAAATTTAAAGACTTCGAGATTGAAGACAAATTCCGTGGTGACTGGGAACACTTTGGCTTCTTTAACTTAGAATCTAAAGTTAACGAAGAGACCATTCGTGCTTACTCGATGGCGAACTACCCAGATGAGAAAGGCATTATCATGTTGAACGTGCGTATCGCTACGCCTCCGCCACGTGATATGAGCTTACCGCCAGGCAAAATGTCATCGTACATTTTCAGCTTGAAAGCTGGCGACAAAGTAACGATTTCTGGTCCATTTGGTGAGTTCTTTGCCAAGGACACCAAAGCAGAAATGGTGTTTGTTGGTGGTGGTGCTGGTATGGCGCCGATGCGTTCACACATCTTTGACCAATTACGTCGTCTGAAAACCGACCGTAAGATGACTTTCTGGTACGGTGCACGTTCTAAGAAAGAAATGTTCTACGTGGAAGATTTCGACATGTTGGCGCGTGAAAACGACAACTTTGAATGGCATGTGGCCTTGTCTGACCCACAACCAGAAGATAACTGGGAAGGTTACACCGGCTTTATCCATAACGTGTTGTACGAAAACTATCTGAAGGATCATGATGCGCCTGAAGATTGTGAGTTCTACATGTGTGGACCACCGATGATGAACGCAGCAGTTATTAAAATGCTCAAAGATTTGGGCGTAGAAGATGAAAACATCCTATTGGATGACTTTGGTGGCTAAGCTTGGCTTAGCCCCTTTAATAGCCTGATTTAAAGGTGGAAAAGAGCCTGATGAAAACAACCAGTTCATCAATGCTACGAGTTTGGCTAGCCCTAGTGGGGCTAGCCTTTTTCGTTTCTTGTACCCATGCGCCGCAACAATTGGCGGTGTCTGGTAAGACGATGGGGACGACCTATCACATCTCTTATGTTACGGCGAATCCGCAGCATAGCCCTGAACAAGTGAAGCAACGAGTGGATGCGGTGCTGGAGCAAATCAACAGCCAGATGTCGACTTACGACCCGCAATCGGAACTATCGTTGTTTAATAGCCGTCAAACGACAGAGCCGGTGGTTATTTCGCGGTCGTTAGAAACTGTGATTCGACGCGCGCTAGAAATTGCCAACGAAACCGATGGTGTACTTGATGTTACGGTCGGGCCATTAGTTAATCTATGGGGCTTTGGGCCACTGGCTAAGCCAGAGCGTAAGCCCACAGAGGCCGAGCTGCAAGCGATGTTAGATGAGGTGGGGTATCAGCATGTTCATGTTGAAAACCACCAGTTACGTAAAGCTAAGCCCGAGATTTATATTGATTTATCGACCATTGCCAAGGGCTATGGCGTGGATCGCGTCGCAGTATTGTTGGAGCAGATGGAAATCACCAATTATCTCGTTGAGATTGGTGGGGAAATGCGCACGCGTGGCACTAAGCCAGGTAATCAACCTTGGCGCATTGCAATAGAAAAGCCGGTCACTTCTGAGCGCAGCGTGCAACGGGTGATTGAGCCGGGCGATGCGGGTATCGCAACCTCGGGTGATTATCGTAATTACTACGAAGAAGATGGTGTGCGTTATTCACACATTATCGATCCGCGTACCGGCTATCCTATTCAACATAATTTGGTATCGGTTACCGTGGTAGCGCCCACCAGTATGGATGCCGACGCCTATGCGACTGCATTGACGGTGATGGGGCCAGAACAAGCGTTAGCCTTTGCCGAGCAAAAGGGCTTGGCGGTGTTACTGATTAGCCGCGAGGCAGAAGGCTTTAAAGAAGAAAGTAGTACTGCATTTAAGCAGTATCAGCAGTAACCGAAGGGGGTTAGTATGGGAATGTTTTTAGCAGTATTCGGCATCATGCTAGTAGTGGTATTGGCCATGTCGGTTGGGTTTATTGCCCAGCGTAAAACCATTTCGGGAAGTTGTGGTGGTATTTCTGCCTTGGGTATGGATAAAGCTTGTGACTGCAAAGACCCGTGTGACGAGCGTAAGGCCAAGATGGCTGCCGAAGAAAAGGCCGCCGCAAAACGTGCAGCCAAAGAAAAACTTTGGCAAGATAACCGTATAGATTCGTAAAGGTGCAAGTTTTAAAACCTAATTAAGGGAGTAGTACCATGGTAACACCGGTTCAGATTAAGCCGAAAACGGCGGAAATTTACCTCGATTGCAACGCAACGACGCCGGTGTTACCGCAAATTGCTCAGGCCGTTCGGCACGTGATGGAGCATGTCTTTGGAAACCCCAGCAGTAGTCATATCACTGGGCTGCAAGCACGTTATATTCTCGATAGTACCCGCCGGCTAGGACGCCAGCTAGTGGGCGCAGGGCTTGGCCGTTTTATCTTCACCAGCGGTGCTACCGAAGGCATTCAAACAGCGGTGTTATCGGCTCTCACCCATGCTAGAAATAC
>Ga0075011_10001107_pt1 | contig 14454 bp, 17 predicted proteins | sample TARM_MetaG_T_14_FD_72354 | JGI IMG/M metagenome (GOLD analysis project Ga0075011, IMG submission 72354) | Freshwater microbial communities from Pennsylvania, USA, analyzing microbe dynamics in response to fracking - TARM_MetaG_T_14 | ecosystem: Environmental > Aquatic > Freshwater > River...
GGTACCACCCAGATCCGGGCTGGCGAAGACGCCGGTCAGCAGGGCACCGAGAATGCCGCACACACCATGCACACCAAACACGTCAAGACTGTCATCGGCGCCAAGCAAGCGTTTGAGACCGTGAACTCCCCACAACCCCGCCACGCCACCCATCAGGCCCATCACCAGGCCACCACCCACACCGACAAAACCGGCCGCCGGGGTGATCACCACCAGACCGGAGACGGCACCTGAGGCTGCGCCCAGCAAGGAGGGACGCCCCTTCATCACCCACTCGGCCAAGGTCCAGGAGAGCGCAGCGGCGGCCGGGGCCACCCAGGTGTTGATAAAGGCCAGTGCTGCGGTGCCATTGGCTTCCAGCGCGGATCCTGCGTTGAACCCGAACCAGCCGAACCAGAGCAGGGAGGCCCCTATCATGGTCATGGTGAGGCTGTGCGGTGTCATGGGATCACGACCGTAACCCAGACGCTTGCCCACCAGATAAGCCCCCACCAGACCGGCTACGGCGGCGTTGATGTGCACCACAGTGCCACCGGCAAAATCCAGTGCACCATGCTGGAACAGATAACCGGCCGTCGCCGTTGCTGCGGCTGCAGCATCAACCGTGGTATAGGCATCCGGGCCCGCCCAGTACCACACCATGTGGGCCAGCGGTATGTAGGCGAAGGTGAACCAGATCACCGAGAACAGCAAGACGGCGGCGAACTTGATGCGCTCGGCGAAGGCCCCCACGATGAGGCCGCAGGTAATGGCCGCGAAAGCCCCCTGGAACACCACATAGATAAACTCGCTGATACCGACGCCTTTGCTGAAAGTGGCCGCGATGGAATCAGGGGTTACCCCCATGAGCAGCACCTTGCTGAAAGAACCGTAAAGGCTGTTGCCCTCGGTAAAGGCCAGTGAATAACCGTAGATCACCCACAGCACGCAGATGAGCGAGAACAGGGTGAACACCTGCATCAGTACACTCAACATGTTCTTGCTACGTACCAGACCGCCATAAAACAACGCCAACCCGGGGATCGACATCAGGATCACCAAAGCTGCAGAGAGCAGCATCCAGGTGTTGTCACCCTTGTTGATGGTCACGGCAGCCACCACTGGCGCCGCTGCCTGCACAACATCGACCGATGCGGCCACCAGCTCTTCAGCCCAACTGGGGCTGGCCAGCAAGGCGGCAAGCGCCAACCAGCCTGTCATCACGAGTCTCTTGAGCATACTGCCTTCTCCTTCCCTGTCGTCCCGGCACCAGTCCGGGTCCATTTCCTGATATGAATATCGAATCCATGAGTCGCGCCGCACACTGAATTCACTTTGTTGCACCACTGTTACTCGGCAGTGCATCGACTTGTCCAGCATCATGGCAATCTCAAAGCATAAAATAGGCCAACTCACTAAATCATTTAAGATCAATATCTTGTGCTCGTACAGGCAGAGCAATGCACCAGAGTTGATCACAAGGTACGTCAGCATGGGAGCAAAGGCGCACTTATGCTGTGCAGGGTAGCCCGCTCGCACCGAAATAGAGCAGAGCATAAACCAGGGCTGATGACAGACCGGTGACGACAAAACCGCAGGTGACAACGGGATATACCTGGCTAGCGCCAGTGATGAATGCGGACACAGAGAGAAAGCAGTGAAGAGAGGTAAGCATTGACACAATATCCAAGGCCATCAGCAAGGGTGGTCTTTGCTATTGGCTTGGATCTGACAGGGCACAATCATGAGCATGCCGCCACTTTGGCGCCATAACAAAATGTTCAGATACTGAAAAAACATAAGGCCACCCGCTTGGGTGGCCTTATGTCATTGAATTAGTTGATGGTGCCCGGGGTCGGACTCGAACCGACACGATTATTCATCGGCGGATTTTGAAACCGTTGGACACCTTTATAAATCAATAAGTTACTGATTTTTAAAGGTAGCAAAAGTTCATCGTTGAGCTTTGTTAGCCAATATAGGGCGGCTCGATGGACTGTTTATGGACACTTTTCAGGGCTGTGATGGGGTTTAGCCGTACCGCATCCTCTAGGTGATCTGGTGCAAAATGGCTGTATCTCATGGTCATTTTGATATCGGTATGGCCGAGGATTCGCTGCAACACCAGGATATTGCCGCCATTCATCATAAAGTGACTGGCAAAGGTATGGCGCAGAACGTGGGTGCTCTGGCCCGCCGGCAGCTTTATACCTGCTCGCCTGATGGCCTTTTCGAACTCAGCATAGCAATCATCGAACAGGCGGCCAGTGCGCTTGGGTAGCATAGCCAGCAGCCAGGGGGCGACCGGAACAGTCCGGTTCCGCTTGCCCTTGGTCTTGGTGAAGGTGATCCGCCCCATGCCGATCTGTGATCGGCTGACTTTCTCAATCTCAGACCAGCGGGCACCGGTCGAAAGGCAGAGCATCACGACCAGCCACAGATCCCGCTGCTCCTTACAAGCATCAAGCAGTTGCTCGATCTCATCCTGGGAAAGGTAGGCCAGCTCGGATTCTTGCACCTTGTACTGGCGCAGGTCAGAAAGCGGGTTGCCGCCGTGCCAAACCCCTAGACGGGCCAGCTCGTTGAACACCGCTTGCAGATAGAGCTGCTCGCGGTTGATGGTAGTGGGGGTCACCTGCTTGCGTTGCCCTGGCACATAGAGCTCACCAGCCAGCCGGCGCTCGCGGTATGCCGAGAAATGCTCGGAGTTGAACTCACTGGCCAGCGGGTTCTCCAACGCCTCGCATAGCCACACCAACTTGTCGCGTCGCCGCTCACCATCCGCAAGGGTCTGGCCGTGACGACCAAACCAGAGGTGCACTAGGTCAAGCAACCGAGGGCCCTCTGGCTCAGAGACAGGCTCAGGATCGGCCTCTTGAAGCCAAGGCTTGTTCATCAGTTGGTGCCGTTCCCACGCCAGCGCTTCACCTTTGGTCATGAAGCGTTTGCGTAACCTGGGCCCGCTTACCCCGTCGGGGCGAATATCGGCCACCCACTGCTTGGGTTTGCCGTCATTTAGTTTGCGAACCGTCACGGCGGCGTTACTCCATAAGGGGGCGGAGCTTTGAGCCTATAACCCTGTTTGGGATGGGAAGGAGTGTGAGGGAATGCCAACTCGAGTATCCCTTCTTTCACCATTGGAGTGAGATGATTCCGGCGAAGAGGTAACGGGCTTCTTCCCAAAAGAGTGCTGAGATCTGTGATCGTTAAAAACCCCCACTGACACACACGAGCAATAACGTTTCTAGTCTCAGCTTCAGTCACTTTACGCTTGGGGATTTCACGATAGTTTGCAGCGATACCTTCAATGATCGGCCAGGCCAACTCATCATAAGTCATCAGCGCTGGATCAAATGCCTGACTTTCATCATGACCGATTTCATGACTTAGCTCATGACTTAGCTCATGACTTAGCTCATGACTTAGCTCATGACTTAGCTCATGACTTAGCTCGTGACTTAGCTCGTGACTTAGCTCGTGACTAAGCGCTTGCTGGCCATTGTGCCCCTCTAACTTCCCCTTAACTGTCAATGGATTACGAATAAAGGTGTTATCGATAAATTCCTGCCCTGATTCATCATCAGGCGTCAAAAGCTGCACATCAGGTAAATGGTATACCTTATTCTTATAAGTTCCTTTCGAAGCTAGCAAACCTTGACGCTCCAGCTTGGAAAGAGTCACCGTGACGTGCCGAGGATGCTCTTCGGTCACTTCACAAATCCGCTCATGATTTAACCAGCCATCCACGGCTGCATAATAAAGAATCAGGATTTCCAGTGCAGACAGCGATGCGACATCAACATCCAGCCGTGCCGACAGCTGTGCCATCATCTCTTGGGGAATGATGTCAGCCATATGCAACTCAAGTAGGGTCTGCTCCGGACTTTCGATTTCTCGTAATCTGGGTTGGGTCCAGCGATTACTTTTCCAACCGCTGAAAATTTTAGGAATACCAGAACCAGCTCGCTCACCAAGACCAATCATCAAAAACATCTGATGCATAATCCTGTTGCGGCAATCACTATGACTCCCCTGCAAGGCAAGCTCATGCGGAATCCTCATCAAGCCCGGATTCCTGAAACCAAACATATCGGGCCGCTTGACGATCAAGACAGATACATTCGCCGAATAGTCCGCATGCACAAGGGCATTCACCAGTGCCTCACGTAACGCGACATGCACCGGGCTATCCTCCAGGCGCTGGCCTTCTGACAATGTGAACTGCACCTTCAGGTCAGCAATGAGCTTGCGATATACCTTCCGATAAAAATCGAAGAGATTGCCTGACCAACTTCCATCAGGAAAAATTCGATCTACCCAGCGGCGTTCCGCCCTAGCCTCCGGCCGCTCCTGATAATCAACCACATAGTGAGGTACCCCCTCCTGAATCGCCTCCCATTGCCCAAACATCAGAAGGCCAGCTAAGGTTATTCCCTCTTCACCGGTATCTCGATCTCTACGCCAGCCACGCAATTTTTTGACTAGTTCAAATGGTGAGAGATCTAACCAAGGATGTCCCGGCTTAGCCGCGGAAAAGAGATTCCGATAGGCGCCGATGCTATCCAAATCCAGATCATCAAACGTGAATCCTTTGAGAATTCTGGCGTCCCGTTCATCTTCGAGCTGTTCGGCCACCATCCGCTTAATGGTTTCTTGATCGCACGCCCTATCACCGTCATACAGCCGCCGGTAGGTCCCGGCGTACAGGTTATTGTTGATAAAGACCGGCTTCTGCTTTCTGGCCGCGGCTGGGATGTTAATACGCAATATCTGCTTGCCATCTTTGAGCAAGGTGACTACGTCATCCTCCGTCAACAGATTGATACTGACTTTGGCGGGGTTGTTTAGCTGGCTAAAAAGCTCTTGCTTTACCTTCTCAATATTTTCAATACCAGCGACAGAGAACTGCCCCTTGTTCTCGTTCACACCCAGCAGCACTACTCCGCCCCTGGCGTTTGCCATCCCGCTGTAGGAGCTCCAAAAGTCCTTGGGTAGCTGGCCCTTACCATCAGCACCTTGTGCCAGCTTGCACTCTAACTCACTGCTCTCAGCCAGTGTGTCAAAGTCCAGTTCACATTCATCTTGTGGGAGCTCTCTGTCCATCAGAATTTCTTCCCTGCCCAGACCACCCGACCAACCAGATCCAGTTCAGCAAGCTCGGCCTTGCTCAGGTCTCGAGATTTATACAAGGGGTTATCAGAGATGATGCGCACCCCGCCCAGATCGAACTGCAGGCGCTTGACGAACAGGCCACCATCGAGGCGCAACACATAAAGCCCATCGCGGGGTGCTTCTCCATTCTTCAAGCGCACCAGGATCACATCACCGTCATTGATAGTCGGCTCCATCGAATCGCCCTTAGCTCGGATGACAGCCATCTTGGCCGGGTCAAACCCCTCTCGGCGCAGCCAGTCGGAACGGAACGCCATCGGCTCGGCCAGCGGCTCATCAGTGATCTGTGAACCATGCCCCGCACTGGCTTCAACTTGATAAGCAGGAATCGTGGTGAACTCGTCGGTTAAATGAAAGCCTTGAACATAAGAAGATGGTGCAATAGGAAGATTCGTTCGAGCGCAGCCCCCAGCCTCACCGATACCAAACACCAGCCAGTCAAAGGTGACACCTCCTGCTCGCGCCAAGTTTAAAGCTCGATCAATAGGAGGAATGGTTCCCTCATACAGATAGCGCTTAAGGCCGCTATCGCTCATATCTGCGCGTCGAGCAAAAGCGCGAATTGGTTCGTTGCCTATCACCTTATTAAGTCGTTCTGAAAAGGATGACTGATCAAAATCAACCTTTAAAGCTTTCTCCGTAGTCATAAAGCACCTTATAGAACTTTATCTGGCGATTAATGCTCCTTCGACTTGACCGTGCAACTTTTTAGATCAACAATTCACTTTGTGAGATTGAATTGAAGCTTTAGAGCCATATCGAGCCGTATTGAGCAACGTTTAAGGGGATCTATCATGTCAGAGATTGCACTCAAGATCGACACACCAGTCAAAACCATCGAGCGCTATAGCGCCGACACAGGCATCCCTGTTGGCACCGTAAAGAAGATGATTTCAAGCGGTGAACTGCAGATCATGCCGAAACCAGGCCCCAAGCACCGCGTCCTGATAAACATGGTCGCGCTCTACCACAAAGCCGCCGCAGCCGCCTATCTCCCTGCAACCTCCTGATTACTATGGCACTCAATGGAGCGAGAACCATGTTTATCAGTAGCGACTGCAAACACCCGCACTTCGAATCTGCATGCAGCAGATTTACAGCCTCCCATGTGATCAGCGAGATCGCCAAGGCCGCCGGCATTGATGCCCAGGTATTGAGGAACAAGCTCAACCCTGACCAGCCGCATCACCTGACAGTGGCCGATCTGATTGCGATCTACCACGCCACCGACGGGGACGAAACCCTGTTCGACGGCATGCTGATGGAGTGCGGCCTCACTGCCGTGGCAATCCCCAAGGCAGAACGCACCCCTTCCCTGCCCCATCAGGCGATCGACCTGAACGCCAAGATCGCCAGCATTGGCCAGCGAGCCCTGGAGTTGACGGAACGCGGCCGGATCACTCGTTCTGAACGCAACACCCTGGTGAGCGTGGCCACATCGGCCATGGGCTCACTGGCCATCTTGATCCATGACGTCGAACAACGCTTTCAAGCGATACCAGCCCTGGCCTGTGCATCAGACATCCTGATGCAAGCCGCGACTATGTAAGGGGGAACCCATGCAACAACAAATCAACCACGACGAACGCAACCTCGCCGGCCTAACCCCACAGGAACAGGTCGCCATGAACACCGCGGGCTGCATGCTGCTGCGTGAGATTTTCGGCAAGACCCGCTCCAACCTGGATACCGACTGGCTGGCGATCAGCTCAGCCAAGAAGGCCGCCATCTGCACCATCGCCCGTCAGTCACGCGGCCAGCTGATGACTGCGACCCTTTCCACCCTGCCACATTCGCAGCGCGAGGCAATCCGCTTGGCGGTACTGGCGCTGGATTATCAAGGGGAATTTCGTGGCGGCTGTGACAGCAAAGTATGGCATCCCGCACCGGTCACCCGGCCTGTCGGAGATATCGAAAGAGAGAAGAAGGAACGTGCAGCCAGGCTGCAACAAAGACGCGCTATTGCGGCAGGTATTGCGATGTGCCAACAAGGCCCACGACCCATCGGGCAATAAAAAGCCCGCATTACGGAGCTGCAACTCCAAGCGGGCCTCTATCAACAACGTATGAGGAAGTCGACATGACAACTTTAGCGATCCCTTGCGCCCTGCGCAACCTTCGCATCCAGCAACGCAAGCTGACGGGCCGGTATGGCGCCCGTCTTAGCCAACACCCGGATGGCGTGGCGCTTATCGAGCGCTCCACCGCCCTGGCTTGGGCCTCTCTGTTTCACCGCATCAACCCCTGCACTGCTCAACAAGGAGCCTGACCATGACCGCACAACCGACCCAAATCAACCTGCTCAACCATCATGCCGCCAAGCGCCTGCGCCAGTTGCGGGAGCAGTTGGGCATGAGCCGCCCCAAGTTTGCCGCGCTGCTGGATATTCCCCCGACCACGCTCAAGAACTACGAGCTGGGCTACCGCGAGATTGGCGGTGGCCTGTTCCTGCTGATTGCCAACCATGCAGACCTGAAACAGCACATCGACTGGCTCCTGACCGGGCAAGCCCCCAACCAGTTAGCGGAGGCCTGACCATGGCCGCCGTTATCACTCGCCACACCGAACCCACTATCAAGGCCGCCAGTGCCTACCTGGTCAGCCGCGGTTACATCAACTGCGGCACCACCTGGCTGCGCGGCCAGCACGGATACGCCCGCATGGAGCGTCTGACGTCTGGCGCTATCCGCATCGTGGAGGGGATCGCATGAAAGGTCTGTTTAACCACATCCATCCGCAGGCGGCCATCGCCGCCCTGCATGAGCTGTCGACCCGGCTGCAGGGCCATACCCGACATTCTTATCTCTACCGTGGCTCGGAGGGGAACTCCCTTCGAGATCAAGCCCAACAAAACCTGCGCTGGCATCAGCTGTTTCGCGCAATGAACCTGAGGGAGCCGGCATGAGCATTGACGCCATTCATATCGCCCAACGAGCCGAGCTGGCCGTGTTGCCGTTGCTAACCGAGCTGTTGGCCAGCGGCGAACAGGAGAACCGCATCGCCTTGGGGGATCTCTACTCGGGCGACCAATACATCCAGGTGCAATTGATTGTGACCAGCAAGCAGGAAGATCTGCTGGATGACGATTCCGTGATGGGGGACGAGGCATGACAGCAGACCTGTTTGAACTGGAGGCCCCAGTTGATGACGCGGGCTGCGGTGAAGCAGGCCCAGCCCATATGCAGCCACCGGCACCGGTCAGCCAGCTGACCAAGCACTGGCAAGCGGCGATGGGGGAATACCTCATCGCCCCGGAGAACGGCGAGGTGGCGGAGCTGCTGGCACTGGGCGCGATCCGCTCCTTGTACTGGCTGGCGCTGGGCAGTGGTGAAGCCGCCCTGGCGACCACCATTGCGAACTGGTGGGCAGATGTGTCGCCCATGCACGGCCTGGGAGACACCATCAAATGAACTATCGCCTGATATCAATGATGGAGCGGGACTTGGGTTGGTGGTGGGAAGACCTGCGGGGCGCCAGTGCGCGCCTGCAGGGCTACCAGCGTCTGCTCATTGAGTGCCGCCAACTCTCGCCACGGCCAAGAGCCACCATAGCGCTGACCCTGCGACAGTGTGCGGCGGCCCGTCGCATCTGCGTTCATTCCTCCCTGGTGATCAAGGGTCACCGCTACGCCCTCAACTCGCTGCTAGGTACTACTGCCCAATGACCCGCAATACCACCAAGCTGCCGCTGTCCAAACGGACACTGCGGCAGCGCATCGATACCCTTGCCAACGCCCTGCCCCACCTAGACCTCAGTGCCCTTGGCCCCGTTTTTATCGGCACCCCGGGCCAGAGCGATCTAGTCTGGGCCATACAGCTGCTCGATGGCTTGTCACAACAGCTCACGCTGACCTTGTTCAAGCAGTACGTGCGCCGCCGCAAAGATGGCACCAGCCGCAATTGCCGCAACGCCAACATCTGGCTGCGTGAACGAACCAAGTGGGTGCGAGGCCTTATCCAGGCGATCCCGGTCGACCCGCACACCATGCGCGATGAAGAGGGACGCAACCGTGTCGCCCACCTGTTCGCCAACCAGACAGCCGCGATCTGGCGCCACATCGAGCAGGGCATCAAAGCCGGTGAGGAGCCGGATCTGCTGCTGACCTGGGAAGCTATTCGCCAACCGGCCGATCAGTGGGGGTTCATTGGAGATCTGCCTGAGTTCAAAACCGAGGAGGTGCGTGATAACTGGATCTTGAGCGTGATGGTGCGCCTGCTCTCGGCCAAGTGGTGGGAGAAGCGAATCAATCGCACCTGGGACCATCTGCAAGAGCACATCAACATCCTGCTCGGCAAGGTGCGCAAAGGGGTGTCCGCTTATGTGTCGAACGCCACCATGAAGGTAGTACGCGAGCGTAAACGGGCCATGATGCGCTGGCTGGCAGAATCGGAGGTGATGAACACCAAGCATGATCTGGTGATCTCGATGAAGGATTGCTGGGAGGCCAGCAACGCCAACCCAGTCAACCGCCGCAACGAGATGATGGTGCGTGCTCGGGGGTTCAGCGACTACGCCGAGGAGCAGGGCCATGTGGGCGTCTTCTTCACCTGGACAGCCCCTTCCCGCTTCCATGCCTGGAAGACTGGGCGCAATGGCAAGACAGTCGAAAATGAGAAATATGAGGGCGCCACACCACGCGAAACCTGCGCCTACCTGGCCAAACTGTGGAGCCTGGCCCGCGCGGCCCTCAAACGGGGCGATGCACCTGTTTATGGCTTTCGCGTTTGCGAGGCTCACCACGACGGCACCCCACACTGGCACTTGCTGCTGTTTATGCGCCCTGCCGACAAATGGCGGGTGATCAGTACTCTGCAGCGGTATGCCTTGAGCCATGACCGTGCAGAGTTGATCCGTGATCCCAAGGGGCTCCCCTCTCATACCGACTTCACTCCGCGCTTTGACTGGAAGGAGATCGATCCAACCAAAGGCGATGCGGCAGGCTATATCGCCAAGTACATCGCCAAGAACATTGATGGTGCCTATTTAGATGACGACGAAGAAGCTGATGCCCCCGCAAATGAAGCCGCCATGCATGCGGTTGCCTGGGCCAGTTGGTGGGGCATTCGCACCTTCCAGCAGATCGGGGGCGCCCCGGTCGGGGTATGGCGCGAGCTGCGCCGCATCAGCAACGCCAAGAAGCACGGCGATCTGGTGGGGCCACCCAAGCCAGTGCTGCAAGACCCGCGTTTTGAGGCGGCCCGCTACGCCGCGGATAACGGCATCTTTCGCTGTTACCTCCACGCCATGGGTGGCGCCCTAGCCACCCGTGCCGAGCACCCCATCAAACTGGCCCACCTCATCGAGGAGCAGGCCAACTGCTACGGCGAAGACATCAAACGCCTTATGGGACTGCACACCGCCCGCTTAGGGATCAAGACCCGCCTGCAAGGGTGGGAAGTGGTTCCCGCAGGCACCCATGAAGCCACCAAGGCCGCCGTGGCGTCGGGCTGGGGTGTTGGGGTTCAGTCGGGCGACAGCCCGGCTCCTTGGAGCTCTGACAATAACTGTACGCGGCCGGATCCTGATGCTTTCGCGGACCAGGTAATGGCAGAGCAATGGGGTTTATCACCCTTTTCTATCAGCCGTTTGCGGGCTGGTGCCAGCGTCACAGCTGACGGTTTCACCCTCTGGCTTGAGAACGGCCAAGTGCAATCGCGCCGAGCGGTACCAAGCGAACCGGACTGGGTGCCAGAGGGCCAGTCGCCAGCTGAACCAAACCAGTCAGATGAGTACGCGATCCCGGATGGTGACCAGGATTGGCCGATGCTGGTTGAGCTGTGCGGCAAGGTCTACCAGGCGCAGGGCCACACCTGCACCCGTAGCTGGATCAAGATGCTGCCGGAGCCATATCAGTTAGAAATGTGGCGGGTACTAGAGGGGCTGGATGCGCCGGAATGGCTGCAAGAACAGAGCGACTACAGCGTGGAGTGGGTATGAACATGAGCCGCAAACAGACAGTCGACCAAGAAGAGTACCGTCTACATGTAGAAGTAAGCTCGTCAAACTTGAGAGCATTTGATATGCGAGTCACAATACCACTTGTCTAAAGTAGAGGATTGTAAGTGTAAGGTGATTGACATAGACTTACTTTGCTCTTTAGTGTGCAGACTAACGTGATTAGTCTAGTCGGGTGTTTAGCCAGACTCTAACTTATTGAACGGCTATGGGTTGCGAAAGCATCGCATTCCCAGATCCGCTTCGCTTGTCTAGGAATGCGATGCTTTCGCGGCCTCTAGTAAAGAGCAACGAAGCCTAAGAGCTATGCTCTTAGGCTTTTTATTTATAGATTTCTAAGGCAATGAGATAGCGCATGCTTTTGATCGAAAAAGTAATCAAGGAGTCCAAGTTAAGCTCTCTAGAGTTGGCCAATCTCTCTAATAAAGCTCCTTACATGTACAAAGTATATGCAATCCCGAAAAGACGCTCGGGATATCGCATCATTGCCCATCCAGCTAAACCACTGAAGCATATCCAACGAATAATATTGAATTTTCTAGAGTCCAACTCTAAAGTCCATGATAGTGCTCATGCATATGTCAAGAGCCGTAGCATAATTACTAATGCGACTATTCACAGAAAAAATAAATATCTATTAAAAATGGATCTCAATAATTTTTTTAACAGCATTACTCCTGATATTTTATGGCGTTCTCTGAATAAACAAGATATTGCCATTCCAAGGAGGCATCAGAAAATAATCGAACGCTTCTTATTCTGGAACCCAAGTAAAAAAAGAGATGGGAAGTTAATCCTTAGTGTGGGTGCCCCTACGTCCCCCTTTGTCTCAAACATAGTCATGTACTCATTCGACAGTAAGTTATCTGACATTTGCAAAAAATTTGGTATTGCATATAGTAGATATGCCGATGATTTAACCTTTTCAACAAATAAAAAAAATATACTATTTACTTTTCCACATATCGTTAAAGCATTACTAAACGAGGAGTTTTCTAGTGCGATAACGGTTAATGAACAAAAGACTATCTTTTCTTCTAAAGCTCATAACCGTCATGTCACTGGTATAACCATAACTAATGACAAGCAACTCTCAATTGGTAGAGAGAGGAAAAGATATGTATACCATCTAATACATCAAGCAACTCTTGGTAATTTGGATGATGAACGAATAAGTCATCTTATTGGACTGATTTCATTCAGCCGCAGTATAGATGCTGACTTTCTGAATAAGATTGAGGCCAAATATGGAAGGTCATTTGTACGGGATTTGATTAAGAGAGGATTAAAATGACTGATATAAGAAAATCAAAATCAATTAGAGATCTCATCATTAAATCTGAAAGCGATGATTTATCTTCTATAGCCAGACTTGCAAAATATCATAAACAAGGTAAGTTCGTTTTACAAGATGATGAGGCCGCTGAAAAATATACTAAAAAATTAGAAGATATTTTTTTAAGTGGAAAAATGAAGCTAAGACTGAGAGATGTTAAGATCATTAATCTCAGAGGAATAACTAATGTTGATTTAAAAATATCCACCCATAACAATATAACTGTCTTAATCGGTAACAATGGAACAGGAAAAACAACAATCCTGGATGCCATACTTAAGTCTTTGAATCTAATCCGACGAGGCATTGAGTCAGATAATAAAAACTTTAGTGCCGGGACTACAATTGATATAAATGATATACGAAAAGGTAACGATGTTTCTACCTCATCTATCAAATGTACTTATGAGCTTGATGAAAAAAATTACTATATTAGCGAGCTTAATCAAGCAATTAGTGGTGCCGAACTAAAATCTTATAGTGACCACTCTGAGTTATCAACCCTTACGTATATATATAGAGTCATCAATTCAAGGAAATCCGATTTAGGATTACCACTTGTTGCTTATTATCCTGTTGAGCGCTCAGTAACAATGAGCCGTGCAGACGCAGAGAGAATCATACAGTCAACGTTTAAAAACAAAAATTGGAGCAAGTATGATGGCTATGCATTAGCGTTATCAGAAAAAAATAGCTTTGAACTATTTATAAGCTGGTTCAGATATATTGATGACATTATTGGACATGTAAGAGGTGAGCTGGATGAACTAATCCAAAGACAATCATCATTAAATGATGATTATGAAAAGCTTAAAAAGCTTATGAAAAACAAAGATTTACAGGAGGCCGGGGATGTTTTCGCTAGATCTTTAAATATGCTTAAAACTAGCATTTTAAATGTAACAGAAAAAATAAACTCAATTAAAAACTCATCAGAAGATAAAATCAAGTATAAGCATACATTAGATTTTGTTGCAAAGGCAATATACGAATTTCTCCCTGGAATTAGTAATATTCGGGTCGTAAAAACACCAGAATTTGATCTTGTTGCAGATAAAATAAGCTCCAGTGGAGAAAAGACAACTATAAGCATCAATAGCTTTTCACAAGGTGAGAAAACATTAATTTCTTTAATTGGTGATATCGCAAGACGATTAGTTCTATTAAATCCATCATCAAACCCAAAGAAGTCCCCGCTTGATGGGAATGGGATAGTTCTAATTGATGAAATTGATCTTCATCTCCATCCAAAATGGCAGCAGAGCGTAGTCCCAAAACTAATTAAAACATTTCCAAACATACAGTTTATTTTGACAACTCATAGCCCAATCGTCATATCTACAGTACACCATGACTCAGTCAAGATACTTAAAAATGGAGGGATGCAAAACTCCATCAAAGGAACGCTAGGGGCCAAAGCATCACGAGTAATGAATGAAAATTTCTATGTGGATGATAGATATTCAGAATTAAATGAGACAAAAAAACTAGAAAAATATAAAGGGTTAGTCTATGACGATAAATGGGATTGCCCACAAGCTATATCATTGAGGAATGCATTACAAAATAATTTTATTAATGAGGATGATGAACTAAATGAGTTAGATCTCTATATAGAGGCAAGGAAATGGGAACTGGAGGTTCTCAATGAAAAAAATAAATAAATCAGCAGAACCTGAAATACTATCAGGCTATAGGATTAAAAACCCAAACGGGAAATGGGATGCGTTTAGAACACATAAACAAAGACGTTGCTACAAGCAAATTAAAAAAATAATTTTCGCTGACCAAGGTGAACTATGCGCCTATTGTGAGGTGCCACTAAAAGACATAGAAAATAAAATGAAAAGAGTTGAGCACTTTCACTCTAAAGGCGATCCTCAAGCTGTCACCGTAACCGTTCACCAGCCCCCCGTTGACAGTCAAATATGACGATCATCTCTTGATCCACTTTCGGGGGTTGATAGATCCTCCCAGTCCGTCAACATAAGTCCATGAACAAGAAAAAACTC
>Ga0075011_10001111_pt1 | contig 14420 bp, 15 predicted proteins | sample TARM_MetaG_T_14_FD_72354 | JGI IMG/M metagenome (GOLD analysis project Ga0075011, IMG submission 72354) | Freshwater microbial communities from Pennsylvania, USA, analyzing microbe dynamics in response to fracking - TARM_MetaG_T_14 | ecosystem: Environmental > Aquatic > Freshwater > River...
GTTCTTCCGACTTGTTAGACTCGTTTGGCATTAACTTAGCGATGAGTGCCGATAACACACGCAAGGCTTTGGACGATTTAGGTGTCGCTTTCTTGTTTGCACCTCAATATCACGGCGGCGTCAGGCATGCGATGCCGGTACGCCAAACAATGAAAACTCGTACCATTTTCAATATTCTTGGCCCACTGATTAATCCAGCCAGACCGAATATTGAATTAATGGGTGTATACAGTTTAGATTTGGTTCGTCCTATTGCCGAAACCATGTTACAAATGGGTCTCAAACGAGCTGCTGTTGTTCATGGTTCAGGATTAGATGAAGTCGCGGTTCATGGCGAAACCCGGGTTGCAGAAATCAAAGACGGTAAAATTGTTGAGTACACGCTGACTCCACAAGATTTTGGTTTAGAGACTTATCCACTGGATGCAATACAGGGTGGCGAGCCAGAGCAAAACCGAGAGATCATCTCTGATATCCTTACAGGCAAGGGAACACCTGCACAAATCGCCGCTGTCGCTGTAAACGTAAGTTTATTATTGCGTTTATTTGGCCGTGAAGATTTGCAAGCAAATGCGACCCACGCAATTGAAATCATGAATTCAGGCAAAGCTTTCGAGCTGGTTCAACAATTAGCGCAACGAGGTTAAGTTTCCCATGTCAAACGAAACGGAGTCGCAAGACCAAACACACAAGCTGTCAGAACACATTTCTGTCTTAAACACTCAAATGGCCGAAGTGCTGGCCAAAATTGTTAAAGACAAAGCTGTGTGGGTTGAAGATCGTCAGAAACAACAGCCAATAGAAAGCTTCCAACACCTGGTGACGCCATCCGACCGTGACTTTTATCAGGCACTGAACACCGGTAAAACAGCTTTTATTCTGGAGTGTAAAAAGGCATCACCATCTAAAGGGTTGATTCGGGAAAACTTTGACTTAAATTATATCGCATCGGTATATAACCAGTACGCAGACGCTATTTCGGTTCTGACTGATGAGAAATATTTCCAGGGTGATTTTGAATTTGTTACCCGGGTTCGTTCACAAGTCAGTCAGCCAGTGCTTTGCAAAGACTTTATGATTAGCACCTATCAGGTATATCTGGCACGACACTACGGTGCTGATGCCATCCTGTTAATGCTTTCAGTGTTAGACGACCAGCAATATCAGGAGTTATCTGCAGTTGCTCATCAACTTGGTATGGGTATCCTGACAGAAACCAGTAATGAAGAAGAACTACAAAGAGCAATCCAACTCAAAGCAAAAGTCATTGGTATTAATAATCGCAACCTACGTGACTTATCAACCGATTTGAACCGGACGAAACAACTTGCTCCGCAACTGCCAAAAGGTACGGTCGTCATTTCTGAGTCGGGTATTTATACCCACCAGCAAGTGCGTGACCTTGCCCCATACGCCACAGGCTTTCTCATTGGCAGTGCCTTGATGGGCCAAGAAAATCTTGAACTTGCCGTACGTAAAGTGGTGCTGGGAGATAACAAGGTATGTGGTTTAACGCATCCCGACGATGCGGTCAAAGCGTATCAGGCAGGCGCCGTATTCGGAGGTCTAATTTTTGTTCCCAAGTCAAAACGTTATGTTACCCGTGAAGCGGCACGTTTAACCATGACCGGCGCACCGTTACATTATGTAGGTGTTTTTCAGAACCATACGGTTAGCGAAGTCGCTGATATGGCTAAAGCATTGGGTTTGTATGCTGTTCAGCTACATGGCGATGAAGACCAGACGTTTATTGACCAATTGAAATCTGTGCTACCAGAAACTGTTGAAATCTGGAAAGCCTACGGCGTGACAGATGTACTACCAACATACATTGATAACAACGTCGACCGTCATCTGTTAGATGCAAAAGTCGGCTCTCAAAGTGGCGGTACCGGCACTTCATTTGATTGGCAACTGCTTGAGAATACGACCAGTCAGAATCTAATGCTGGCTGGCGGACTGTCCCCGGATAACGCCCAACAGGCAGCAAAACTGGGATGTATGGGATTAGATTTCAACTCCGGTGTCGAAAGCGCCCCCGGGAAAAAAGACGCAGTAAAGCTCAAACAAGCATTTGCAGCAATCAGAGACTATTAATATCAATCGTAGTGATAACTTCTGTTCATTCTAGATTGGTATAGGAATTTTCAATGTTCTCGTCTGGCGATAATACGAGAATAATAAGGAAGGAATATTATGGCAAAACTCAACGCCTATTTTGGGGAGTTCGGTGGTCAGTTCGTACCACAGATTCTGGTTCCGGCACTGGACCAGCTAGAACAAGCTTTCATTGATGCTCAGGAAGATCCTGAGTTTCGTTCAGAGTTTATGGCGCTTCTGCAAGAGTACGCCGGGCGCCCAACCGCATTAACTCTGACGCGCAATATCACCAAAGGCACGAAAACCAAGCTGTACCTTAAACGTGAAGACTTGCTCCATGGTGGTGCACACAAAACCAACCAGGTTTTAGGTCAGGCACTGCTGGCAAAGCGTATGGGTAAAACTGAAATTATCGCAGAAACAGGCGCGGGCCAACATGGCGTAGCGACCGCCCTTGCGTGTGCGCTACTTGATCTCAAATGCCGTGTGTATATGGGCGCTAAAGATGTAGAACGTCAAAGCCCAAATGTATTCCGTATGCGTTTAATGGGTGCTGAAGTTATTCCTGTTCATTCCGGGTCAGCGACGCTAAAAGATGCGTGTAACGAAGCCATGCGCGACTGGTCAGCGACTTATGAAAACACCCACTACCTGTTAGGTACGGCTGCTGGTCCTCACCCATTCCCAACCATTGTGCGTGAGTTTCAGCGTATTATTGGTGAAGAAACGAAGAACCAGATCCTGGCTCGTGAAGGTCGCTTGCCTGATGCGGTCATTGCGTGTGTCGGTGGTGGTTCAAATGCGATTGGTATGTTTGCTGATTTCATCGAAGAAGAATCTGTACGCCTGATTGGTGTGGAGCCCGCGGGCAAAGGTATTGATACCGACCAACACGGTGCACCGCTTAAACACGGTAAACCGGGTATCTATCTTGGTATGAAATCACCACTGATGCAGGATGAATTCGGTCAGGTTGAAGAATCTTACTCAATTTCAGCGGGTCTCGATTTCCCTTCAGTTGGCCCACAGCATGCTTACCTCAACTCAATTGGTCGTGCTGAATACGACAGCATTACTGACGATGAAGCATTAGATGCTTTTCAGTTGCTGGCACGCAAAGAAGGTATTATTCCGGCATTGGAATCTTCCCATGCGCTGGCTCATGCGGTAAAAATGGCTTTCGCAGAACCGGATAAAGAGCAATTACTGGTGGTTAACCTATCAGGTCGTGGTGACAAAGATATCTTCACCGTTGATAAAATTTTTCAAGAAAAAGGAGTGCTGTAATGGACCGTTACCAATCTCTGTTCCAGCGCTTAGCGGATAAAAACGAAGGCGCATTTGTTCCGTTTGTTACCATCGGTGACCCTTCACCGGAGCTTTCACTGCAAATTATGCAAACACTGATAGATTCAGGTGCGGACGCGCTTGAATTGGGTTTTCCGTTTTCAGACCCTCTGGCTGACGGGCCAACCATTCAGGGCGCCAACAACCGCGCACTTGAAGCCGGAACCACGCCGGATATCTGTTTTGAACTTATCGCACAGGTACGCGAAAAAAATCCCGACCTGCCAATCGGTTTATTAATGTACGCCAACCTTGTCTATTCACGCGGTATAGAAAACTTTTATCAGCGTTGTCAACAAGCCGGCATTGATTCGGTACTGGTTGCTGATGTCCCTACGTCAGAAAGTGCAGAGTTTGTAGCAGCAGCCGAAAAATACAATATCAAGCCCATATTTATCGCTCCCCCAACCGCCAGTGATGAAACACTTAAAGCCGTCGGTTCACTGAGCAAAGGTTACACTTACCTGCTATCACGAGCCGGAGTTACCGGTGCTGAAACCAAAGCTAATATGCCAGTCCATGAACTTATGGAACGCTTAAACCAGTTTGATGCGCCCCCGGCGCTGCTTGGGTTTGGTATTTCACAACCAGAACAGGTAAAACAGGCAATTTCAGCCGGGGCTGCAGGTGCTATTTCAGGTTCTGCTGTGGTGAAGATTATTGAATCAAACCGCGATAACCCGGAAGCATTGTTATCAGCTTTAGCGGATTTCATCACACCAATGAAACGCGCAACCCTCAAATAAACTCTCATCAGACGATTAATGATCGGTTTTTGTCAGAAAACCGATCATTTCATTTACAAATTCAACCTGTCAATCATCCAACTCAAAGTACAAAATAAGTCTTATCCTTCCTTTAAACCGCAAGCAAACGTTTTCTTTTTAAGAAAAACACCATTTGACCAACAAAAATGACCTTTTGGGAATTATTACCGGCACCTTCTTATTGATAATTGTAAAAGATACGTGTAAAAAACAGCACAACATATTTTTCCACTAAATATGCATGCGTTAGTTTTTATCACTAGGATTTTTAAATTTGTTAGCACAGAGGTTACGGAAGTGTTAAAAGAGAAGAGTTTACTGCGAAACATTGGCGTCCAGGTCGTGATCGCAATGATCATCGGTACCTTAGTTGGTGCGGTGATGGGTCAGAATGCAACGGTGTTCGCCCCACTAGGCGCTATTTTCATTAATTTAATTAAAATGTTGGTTATTCCTTTGGTTGCCGTTGCACTGATTTCTGGTGCTGCTGGTCTGGGAGACAGCCAATCCGCTGGTAAAGTCGGTATAGTGACGCTTGGTTACTTTGCATTTACTTCGGCACTTGCGGTTGCATTAGCCCTTGTAATGGGTGAAGTGTTCCAGCCAGGTATGGGCATCGATGTCTCTGGTGTTGAAGGTATGTTCTCTTCTGAATATGCTTCAAAAGGCGAGCTGCCAACATTCTGGGCAACCGTCACTGGTATGATACCAACCAACGTATTCCAATCTCTGAATGAAGCAAACATCCTGCAAATTCTGGTTTTCTGCCTTTTCTTCGGTATTGCTATTTCTAAACAGAGTAAAGAAAAACGTGAGCCAGTTATCAACGGTGTAAACACTATTGTTGATGCTATGGTTTGGATGATCAATAAAGTCATGATCATCGCACCAATCGGTGTATTTGGTCTGATGGCTGAAGCCGTTGGTACTTTTGGCTTCGGCGCTCTGATGGTGGTATTCAAACTCTTTGTTGTCTATACCGCAGCCATTCTGATTTTTGGTTTCATTGTTTACCCTGCAATGATTCACATCTTCACCAAAACATCAGCGAAGAAATTCCTCAGTGCAATGAAAAAACCACAAGCGGTTGCACTCTCAACAGCTTCGTCAATGGCGACGCTGCCGGTAACCATGGATACCTGTGAGAAAGAACTGGGCGTTCGTAATTCAACGGCATCTTTCGTTCTGCCACTTGGCGCAACAATTAATATGTCTGGTAATGCTATTTACTACGGCTTAGTCGCGGTATTCTTTGCTCAGCTATTCAACATTGATCTTTCAATGGGTGCATACATTGCAATCATCGTAACTTCAACGCTTGGTGCGGTTGGTCAGGCTGGTGTTCCGGGCCCATCATTCCTGGTTGTTGCGGTACTACTAGCAGCGGGTATTCCTATCGAAGGCCTGCCTCTGTTGTTCGCTCTGGATCGTATCTTCGACATGATCCGTACTGCATTGAACATTACAGGTGATGCTGCTTGTGCGGTTATTGTCGATGCGCTGGTTGAAGATACTGAACAAGAAAAAGTGTATCAGGATCAACAAGCTTAACCGAAACGTTACCCTTGAATGCCGCCCAATGGGCGGCTTTTTTGTTTCTAATTGTCTATGGCTATTTTTATCAACGCCCAAATTGAGTAGACTGTAGCCCCTGATGACATAGCATCTGTTAAGATTGGACGTATTTTTATAATGAAACAACTGCTTGATTTTATACCACTTATTATTTTCTTTGCCCTTTTTAAATTGTACGATATCTACGTGGCAACCGGCGCGCTGATTGCCGCAACAGCGGTGCAAATCATCGTTACTTACTTTGTGTATAAAAAAGTCGAGAAGATGCAGCTCATCACTTTTGCAGTTGTTGCTGTTTTTGGCGGAATGACCATCTTCCTGCATGACGACAATTTTATTAAATGGAAAGTCACCATCGTATATACAGCCTTTGCACTTGGACTAACCATCAGTCACTTAATTGGCAAATCAGCGATTAAAAGTATGCTAGGAAAAGAAATCACCTTACCTGATAGCGTGTGGGCTAAAGTGAATTGGGCATGGGTTGGATTCTTTTCCGTCTGCGCTGTGCTTAATATTTATATCGCTTACCAACTACCACTGGACGTATGGGTAAACTTTAAAGTCTTTGGTCTGCTCATCGCGACATTTGCTTATACAATCCTCACCGGTATCTATATCTACAAACACTTACCAAAAGAACAAAAAGATTCGAATCAGTCATAATTACGGAATTAAAGATGAGCCAGGAAGTCTGTTCCCCTAAAGGTCAGTTATTACTACGAACACTCGCAATGCCGGCAGATACCAATGCTAACGGTGATATTTTTGGTGGCTGGATTATGTCTCAGCTCGATTTAGCCGGGGGAATTCTGGCCAAAGAGATCTCCTCAGGCAGAATCGTAACGGTTTCCGTATCCAGTATCGCATTCAAAAAGCCGGTCAAAGTCGGTGATGTTGTTTGCTGTTATGGTGAGTGTACCAAAATAGGCCGAACCTCTATGTCTATCAATCTTGAAGTCTGGGTTAAACCGATTAAAGCTGATGGTATCGGCGATCGTTTTCAGGTGTGTGAAGCAACTTTTAACTATGTTGCGATTGACTCAGATGGACGCCCTCGCGCTATAAACGCTGGTAACTGATCTAAGAAAAACAGTACCAGACTTTAAAATTTATTGATTTTCAGTACATTAGTTCATGTGAAATTCACCTCGGTTGGTATCAAATCTACCACCAGAATTAAAAGGATATGAGTATGTTATATGTCATCTTTTCTCAGGATGTTGAGAACTCACTGGAAAAACGAATGGGCGCTCGTCCTGCACATTTAGAACGCCTGCAAACGCTGCAAAACGAAGGGCGCTTGTTAACTGCAGGCCCGATGCCGGCCATTGATTCTGATAATCCGGGTGAAGCTGGATTTACCGGTTCAACAGTCATTGCTGAGTTTGATTCCCTTGAAGATGCCAAAGCCTGGGCAGATGCTGACCCATATGTTGCGGCTGGTGTTTACTCAAACGTAATCGTTAAGCCTTTCAAAAAAGTATTCTGATATGAAATTAAACCACATCGGCCTTGTAACCCTGGTACTCATCACTCTCTCGGGTTGTAGCTCAAACGCAAACCAACAGAAAAACTTAGAACTTCTGGCTGACAACCGCGCCAGTCTACTCAGTTCTGAGCTACCTCTGGAATATGGCCCGTTAAACATTATGCGAGCCAACGCTAAAGGCGCTACAGTAGAGATGATGATGGTATATAACGCCGATGACAGAAACGCTAAACCTGTCTCTCAGGTATTAGAGTCGAGTGTCAAAACCTTTTGTTCTAATGAAGATATTCGCGCCAACCTTGATGTGGGTTTAAGCTATCGCATCAAAATGCGTAATTCTCGAGGGCAACTGCTGGTTGATGAACTCATTACCCAGCAAACTTGCGATTAAGATCGAACACCAAAAAGGACCTGATACTGGTCCTTTTTGGTCTCTGAGCATTTTAGGCCCCATTACCGGCCACTTCCTCACGTAGCGTCTTAGCTGCCAAAACCATCTTATTCAGTGACGCTTCCACTACGGGTTTTAAGCCCACACTCCGGATTAACGCACAAGTGCTGCGCCAGTATTTTTTGTCCCGCTTTACGCAACAACAGTTAACCGACACATATTCAACTTGGTTATTAAGAAATTTCATAGTGGAAACATGTTATGACGAACAAGCCTTTCCATTAGGACAAACAGACTAATCCTACATACAGCGTAAAACGCCCGGTTTTAAAATGTCGAGTCGAAATTTATACAATTAACCCATTCGAGTATGAGTGATGAAAAAAATCCTGCTTACTTTATTAGCTAGCATATGCTTAGGCCTTGTTTTAAGTGCAATTCATATTAGCTTTGCTACAAAACATATTATCAATGACAGAATCCATTCCTTCAGCAATTTTATTTCTGTTTTTGATTCAACAAGGGAACGACTAAATATCGTCTCAAAAAATATCATGGAGAATTTATCGCATGAGCAGGACAGTTCTAAATACAAAAACCTCAAAAAAGATGCTGCTATTCTTTACCGTGATAACAAGATTGATGCTACGGACAGAAACGTTCTTTCGACGTTAACACATTTATTTGAAAGCAGTCCGGAATACTTAAAAAGTGATTATTTTAATGGGTTAAATTACCTTTCAACTAATAACAACCTACTCTTTTTCCGTATAGCACCAAACCATTATCAAACATTCAAAAGGTCAATCCTTTGTAGTTCATCTGACTACTGTGCATTACTTTATTACAACGTAAGCCAGCAGAGCTCGACATACACATATGATATTCTGCAAGATCCAACCGGAGATATTTCGTTAACTTTAACTGTACCGATTATTCAAGATAACAACACTGTAGGTAGTCTGATTTCTGATATTCCCGTTACTCATATATTCAATAGCCAAACTTTTATCAACAAGGAGTACGACAAAGGCAAGAATATATACAGTTTCTCAGACAGTGACATTCCAGTACTTCAATACCATCAAGACTTCGGTATCGACAACAAGAACATATTACGTTTAAAAATTTCTTACCTGGAGATCTGGTTAAGTAAATCTTTCCTAATATTTCAGTATTCCAGCCTAATATTTTTCATTTTGTTCCTATTTTTGCAAAAAAAGGAATTAGATAGAATAACTAAAAATATGACAAAAGGTAAAGACGGGTTCTACGATCCACAGTTCAATAGTCTGCATAGCGATGTGGACGTTTATAACTACCAGATTACTGAATCGCGTCACTTAGAAGATGTGGTGAAAAGCAATCAAGATAATTCACTGATACTGATTAAATATGACTTACAAGAAGCGATACAACTGAATGCGGTAACTGACGCTCATAGTCATATTATTAAAATAATTGGCTCGTTAATTCGCTCAACGGACTATTTAATCAAAGAGAGCCACATACAGGATGAGCTGATTATACTACTGCCTAAGTGTTCAACAGAAAATGCGACAAGAGTCCTGAATAAGGTTCTCTACCGCCTCAACGAAGAACCATTTTCTAGTCACAGATTAAAACTTAAAGCGACACGATTAATCTCGAACATCCAAGATATAACAAGCATTGATAGTGTAATTGCTATTGCCAAAGACGAAATATTTAAAATGGGCACTGAAAAATAAATGCCCATAAACACGAAAGCTCTGCTATTGCAGAGCTTGAGTTTGTTCAAAGTACATTGGTGTCCTTCCAGCGAAACCCCAATGCTGTTCGTTTTAGAGTGAATAGCATGTTAAGTCTTCAATTATCCTGAAAAGCGACGAAGGAGCATGATTCAGGCTCTCACTTACTAAACGTTTTATAATCAACACCATTTCTTTACTAACTCGGCGCGGCAATTAGATTCTTAGGCTCGCTTGGTTGACGCCGTTAGGTTTTCTGCTGTTTCAGAGTTTTTTCACTTGACCAGAGGTACACCTCGTTCATCAACGTATAAAATTGGAAATAACGATGAAACAGGAAATGAATACGCTGGTCACTAAGGGAACAATTAAGTAGCCATGTTTTTTCATCACCAAGGTACGTTTAGGGATAGAAACAAACAGGCGAACTAGCAAATAATTATATGCCAGCAAAATAGCTCCGCTCATAAACTCCCAATATGAATCACTTCGGGCAATAACGGTATAGCTAATCACAATGACATAATTAATTAAGGTCGACCATGCTAACCAGCGCCTTAGCCGACGTTGGTTAGTATGCTCGACCTTACATATTTTTCTAAACAAGGTTAGCCCTTAGTAGGAAGTCGGTAACTGATTGTCTCTCGCTGCCTGAGAAGCCTGTCTTTCCTGTCGTTCAATGGTATCCATGACTTTCTCATCCGCATCTTTTCCTGTGGATTCCATCTCCGGTAAGCTCTTGTAGATTTTACTTAAATTCTTTTGAGCCGTCGAAGTTAAAACAAACAATTCAATTCGCCGGTTTGCAGCACTCTTTGTATCTTCAGGATTCAGAGGCGCAGTATCCGCCATGCCCGATACCTGGAAAATCTGCTCGTTAGCTACCCCTCCCTGAGTTAAGAAATAACGCGCTTGGTTCGCACGGTTAGCAGATAACTCCCAGTTGGTCGTTTTAGAGCCCGCAAATCGACTAGCGTCGGTATGTCCGGTAATCACCATGGCGTTAGATACGCGTTTAAACACCGGCGCCAAATGCAACAGTAAATCCTGATAATATGGGGTCATATTCGCGCCGCCGCGATAAAACATTTGTCCCTGCTCAGAGTCACTTATCATAATTTTTAAGCCTTGAGGAGTGACAGTCACCTGCACACTACCTAGCCCTTCAATCTCATCCATCTGTTCTTCAATCAAACGGGCAAAGATTTCAAGCTCCTCCTGACTGTCTACTTCACCTTCAATCATTGATGTATCATTGATACGGTGCAGATCGGCGTCATAGTGACTGGTTGCCATCTCTTGTAACTGCAACGGACTAATGGAATTACCTAGCCCCTCAGCATGCAACTCGCCAGTTTGGAAGTACTCGACAAGATCTTTACTGTCTTCTGAGTCCATCATAGAGAGCAACCAAAGAATCAGGAATAGACACATCATCGAAATCATCAAGTCAGCCATAGCAACCTTCCAACCGCCATGGGTTAAGCTGGAGCCTTTACTCTTCTTTTTCTTGATGATTGTTACGCCAGCATTGCTCATAATTCACTACCTAAGCGCTTCTAGCGACTTTTCTAACTCGGTGAAACTCGGTTTAACATGGCTTTCGATGTGTTTGCGCCCAGCGTTAACACACATATGCGGTGATAGGTTTTGTAAGTAACCGGTAATAATTGAACGAATACAGTGCAGTGGCATCACTTGTTCTTCAGCTATGTCATGCAGTGAAGACGAAAGCGGACCAAACATACAGTAACAACCAAAAATACCCGTGAACGTACCGACAAGAGCACCTGCAATGCTCTGACCGATAACAGTCACATCCGCATCTAGGTTTTGCATGGTAAGGATAATGCCCATAACCGCCGCCAATATACCTATACCAGGCATAGCTTCCGCTGTTGCATGTAGCTTTGCTGAGGGCTTCTCATACTCTTCGGCCAGTACTTCAATTTCTTCTTCTAAAGCAGCTTCTAATTCATGAGCGGAGATTTTTGAGCTAATCACCTGACGGAATGAATCAATAACAAAATTTAATGTAATAGTATCCGCCATAATTTTTGGATATTTAGTAAAAATACTACTCGCTTCTGGGTTTTCGACATGAGTATCCAACGCTTTTAGGTTTTGCATTTTGACGACATTAATCAACTCAAACATCAATGCCAGCAATTCATTGTAATAATCTTTGGTATAAATACTTTTACCAATTGATTGTTTAATTTGCGATAGCATTAGTTTTAAGGTCGGTATCGTACAGGAAATAATAAGACCACCCAATGATGCGCCAAAAATAATAACAATCTCTGATACTTTAACCAGAGCGCTTAATCTCCCCCCATGAAGAATAAACGACACACCAATAACAGCGAGTATCCCAATAAATGCAATTATTTGCTTCATTCTAATTTCTCTCCGCTCGAGATTTAATTACCTCGACACCTTTATGTTTTAATCGGTGAACTTTAACTTCACTTATTTTTAGTACCAACGCTGTTTCCTGAGTACTCAGTCCCATCACATACATTAAGTACATAACTTTTTGCATTTCTTCAGGCAGCTTTTCTAATTCTTGTTGAAGAAACAGCACCATTTCTTCTTTGTTATCTTCTTCGGTATTATCAACACTGTCATATAATTCAATATCATCACTCAATACAAGATCAGACATTGCATCCAGGTATTCCTGTGCTGTAATTTTCAGGGCGCTACATAGCTCTGATTGCCTTGGAGTACGTCCAAGTTTACCCATCAAAACTGACTCAGCTTTTTTTATACTATTTGCTAATGTTCTGTTTTCCCGACTTAAATAGTCACGAGAGCGAAGTTCATCAATGATTGCCCCTCTCATCCTGACGGTAGCGGATTTAATAAAGTCTTCGTTAACAATATGATCAAACTTTCTTAGTTCAGTCACAAAGGTCATCAGCGCTGTTTGATGTAAGTCTTCAATCGTATCTTGGTCAACCGCACCTCTATATCGCTTAAGGGAACGATTAATTAACGGCAGGTGTGACTGAATAGCAGCAGCTTCTATGGCGTGACGCTCCGTCGCTGACTGCATATTCGTTTTCTGGTATGCTTGATTACCTAATAACATTTATTGGTATACCGCTTTTGTGACTAAAACTTCCTTAACTCGCCACTTCTTTTCCTTATTAAATAAATAATCCAAATCATCCTGCAAATTCAGAATAAACATTTCATCTCGGTAATATTCTGCAGGTTTAAGGCTGAATACTTTCAAAATTTGATTTTTAATCTTAGGAATGTGGTCGATTAGTTCTTGCTCATTACTCACTGGTGTATATAAATAAAGATCAAGTAACAACAAGCTTTGTCGCTTGGTATAGTTAATTGGAATTAATAAGCCATGAAGAGGAACCTCTACCGTTTTAGCACTACTATTTAAATTTTTTGAGCTCTCATTAATGACTTGAACATTGGCCTGAGAAGCTGAATCAGAACCACCAAACATACCACCGATATTAATACCTGCGAAATTCAAACCAATAATGGCACCAACAGTCAATAGTACGGTTGCTAATACCGCAATTACAATTTTCATATATTATTACGCTCTTGCTAATTCATTGTTGTCGTTCGATTCTTCAGCATCAGGATGCGTTGCTGCCGGATTAGCGACGATAGTGAAATCTTCATCAATGACCATTTCATTGCGCTCGGAAGCTTGCTGATTCTCTCCAGAAATAGAGACTTCGACATGTAAAAAATTCTGTTCAACTAACTCTGCTCTCAAACGGTCAGAGGTCATCTGAATCGACTCACGAGTTGCACCGGATGAAGCATTAATTTGAATATTGAGTTTGTCATGATCCAACTTAACCACTAAGTCAATCTTGCCCAGATCAGGCGGGTCTAACCGGATGGTTGCAGTTGGTGTTTTAGCATTAACTTGAATAGATACTTTATCGGCAATAGTTGAGCTCAGCCTCTCTCCCATCTCTTGCGCAGATAAACTTCTATCCACAACCGCTTTAAACTGCAAACTAGCTATTTCGCTACGGTTCAACTGAGCATTGTTCGCTAACTGAGGATCGACGGAAAACGATGTATCTCGTGTAACTGTCACGTCAATAAGCTTCCCGTCAAGGGCACTATTTGTCGCTAGTTGATTGGTCGCTATCTGTGCTGTGGTCAAAGTGGCATTGGTACTGCTTGCATTTGAAATAGCCGCAACGAGCGAATCTTTCATTGTTGAAGATGTTGCCGGTGACGCGGTCATTGTTGATGCGCTGTCTGAACCGATACTTTTAAGCGTGTCAGTGGTCGATAACATAACCGTTGAAAGTCTGTCGGATAAAACCTGATTAGAGTTTTCAGATTCTGTTCGTTGAGGCAATGATTCACTAACCGAATCTGCCGACTGATTGTTATCTGATAAAAGTGTAGAGCCGGCTTGTGATGCTTCTGGTTCTGAATTTAACAGTGCAGAGAAACTCAGCGCCGAGTCGTCCGATTTGCCGGTATTAGCAAATAGTCCACCATTAAATCCCGGTTGAGCACTGAGTACGGATCCCTCACTGAGGGGTGATGTTTCTTTAGAAGTATGGCTAAAACCATTGATCATAATTATTGACTTAATTGTGTTTTTTGATAGGCAAAATCTCTTGCCTTATTACTACTCATGCTTTCCATTTCAACTTTAACGGTATCCCTTTCCGTTTTAATAAAACTCATTGCAGCAAAATGAACTTGTTTCAATTTCGCTAAAACATCGATATTGTCTGATGCTTCTTGATCGACGTGAGGCAAGTGCTTCTCTAACAAATCCACGCTGCGTTGGATGTTATCAATACTCTGCTCATCAAGAGCGCGCTGATAAAATGCCAATAATTTATGTAATTCAAGCTGCTTCATGCGCGATTAACTTAAAAGTTTCATTGCGCCTTCCCAACCTTCACTTAAGTCGGCCAAAGGCTTTTTCAGATCAACAATCATCTGAGCATCCAGATCTTTTGACGCCTGAAAAACGGTTGCAATGCTGTGCTCATACAATG